>Ga0207841_1000030_pt1 | contig 274935 bp, 241 predicted proteins | sample HigsolmetaGSP18D_FD_184846 | JGI IMG/M metagenome (GOLD analysis project Ga0207841, IMG submission 184846) | High solid enriched microbial communities from the Joint BioEnergy Institute, USA - SP1-8-D (SPAdes) | ecosystem: Engineered > Bioreactor > SSF (Solid state fermentation) > Aerobic >...
GGGGGGGGGGGGGGACCAGATGTTGGAGTGCGGCTAGCGAGACCCGTGGGCAGAAGGGCTGCGAGGCTGAAGCAGCCTTCTTGGCCGGTGCGGCATCGCATCACCGTCGCCGCCCTTTTTCCGCCTCGGCCAAGTACCCCGCGGGCTAATGTCGATCAGAAGCACAGGTCAGGTCTAGAATCCTCGACACGAACAATCCTTCCGCTCTCTCAGAGCGCGTGCAGCACGAAACCGCACCGTTGCCCACTCGAGCATGGCCACCAACTCGCTCCAGAGCCTGCGGGCACGCTACGGTGCCGCGCTCAAAGCCTTCGTTGCGTCCTCGAGGGCTTTCGAGATCCTTGGTACCGTGCCCGTCGACCCTCCGCCCACGGCGCCCAAAGTTCTCTATGTCCTGGACTCGTCCTTCAATCCTCCAACGCTCGCCCATCTGAGGATTGCCAGCTCTGCCCTGGCCGAAAACCCCGGCTCGTCGTCGAGGCTGCTCCTGCTCCTGGCGACCCAGAATGCAGACAAGCCGTCGAAACCAGCGCTCTTCGAGGACCGGCTGGTCATGATGGACCTGCTTGCCCGCGACCTCCGGTCCCGTCTGAGCGCTGCTGCCGGAGGTTCTGCTCAGGATGATGTCCCGCAGATCGATATAGGCGTCACGAAGAAGCCGTACTTCGTGGACAAGGCGGCCGAGATAGAGCGCGCCGGGGTATATCCCAAATCCATCGAGCAGGTGCATCTCACGGGCTATGACACCCTGATCCGGATCTTCAACCCGAAATATTACCCACCGGAGCACACTCTGAAGCCACTGGAGCCGTTCCTCGCTCAAAACAGATTGAGAGTGACGATGCGCCCGGATGACGAGTGGGGTGGGCGGGAAGAGCAAGAGGCCTATCTCCGGGACATTGCTCAGGGCTCATTAGAGAGCCTTGGAGGCAAAAGAGAATGGGCGCAGCGCATTCAGCTCGTCGAAGGGGCTCAAAAAGGTGAGGAAGTGGTGAGCTCGACCAAGGCCCGGGAGGCCGCCAAATCTGGACAGGGGAACCTCGACTTGCTGGTCCCTAGCAATGTCCGCGATTATGTCATCTCCCAAGAGCTCTACAAAGATGATTAACTTGGCCAATTGCACTCTTGCTGTGCGTGAGTGTGTGTTGGAGTGTTGATCGTCGATGGCAGCTGTGTATGCATGCGATTACTTGACGACCGGTTCGCAGTGACGCACATGTCACTTGGGGATTGATGGATAAAGCCCTTTTTATGACTTCGCGATATATAGAATAATACGTAGAGACGTCACAAGATGTACTGTACATGAAAATTAGAACACATTCGACCGGAGACCCCATATCCGCACAGAGAAAACTACCTCCCATCATCAACCGTACAAGGACATAGATCGTAGCTTTTTCCAGCATCAGACAGACCTGCTACCTTATTCCTCCTCTTCCTCCCTCTTCCCAAGTGTATAGGCCAGCCCGCCGCCAACCATATTCACCAGACAGAGCCCCATCGTCGCACCCCGGACGATTCCCCGCGCCCCCCACTTCTTCACGAAGGGATGCTTCCGCCGGCCCGCGAGGAGCAGGTACAGGCCGGACCACGCCGCGCTGATCCCGGCGCTGTCGACCGTGAAGCCCTGGAGGTTGGCGTAGCTGGTGAAGAGAAATACGGGGGGAAAGAGCATGGGCAGCGCCTGGAAGGGACGCGCATGTTGCGCGGTGACGAGGGTCGCCAGGACGGTTGGTGGGATGGAAGATTCTTGTGTTCGCAATTGTTAGCATAAGATCATTATTAAGTCATTGAGCAATAGCTATTGGCAAATGTACTGTCGAGAAAAGAAAAAGGGAAGAAGTTCAGCTGCCTACCTCCCCATGCTCTGGCGCGTTGAACAAGAGACTTCTTTGCCGATTCGGCCGTCGACTCGTCGGAGCCTGTCATTGTTCCGGATGAAACCGCTTTGAGGATTGCAGAGGGAATGCAATTAGGGAAATAATAATAATAATAATAATAAAAGATATGTTCAGCAGCAGCAGATCGTGGGAACCTCAGGCATCGCACAGCTTTGATAGCTCTAAGTTGGAGCTCGAGCTCCGCGAGAACTTTTGGTACATGATCGATAGCAGAAGCCGGATACGGGTCTGTGGTTCGCTGGGCTGCGTGCGCATGGGCTAGCTACCCTAGCGTCAACCACCGATCCCTCACCAAGACACCACGTTGGTCATTTACCATCCTCTCCAGATCTAGACCAGCCAACCCGAGTGCAAAATCCATTCTATCATCCCCATAAGTTGACTAGTTCCTCTCAAATCCACACCTAAACACTGGGGAAAAGAAAGAACCTCGCGTGCTCTCGGAGAGTTCGACTGCCAGTCCCATCTCTCTCTCTTTATCTCTCTCCTCCCCCCGACCCCGTCGCGGGCTCGGTCTCCCCCCGCCGCGCCACCCGTGAATAATAATCGCGACCCTTACGACCGACGAGAGTCCCATCGAATCCAGAGGGCAGCTGAGCTGAGCTGAGCTTCAGCGGGACAGATTGATCGATCCGCAATAGTCGACGACAACAATGCCATCCGCTACCGCGTCCGGAGCGAACGCGAATCCCAGCGGGGGCTCGGCGAGCTCTCGCGACCATAATCAGGGGAACCAGGAGCGCAAGTACACGCCCGAGCAGAAGGCTGCCGTGATACGGATACGGAAATGCTCGCCGACGGCGTTCTACGAGATCCTGGGCCTAGAGAAGACGGCCTCGGATGCGGAGATCAAGAAGGCGTATCGGAAATTGAGTCTGTTGACACATCCGGATAAGAACGGGTATGAGGGGGCAGACGAGGCGTTCAAGAGTGAGTTTTCTTTCTCTCTTCCCTGATGGTATGCAACGTTGTTGCTAACGTACGTTGAATCAAAACACAGTGGTCTCGAGGGCTTTCCAGGTACTGTCTGATCCGGACAAGAAGGCCAAATACGATAAGTTCGGCGTCGACCCAGATAGCAGGTTCTCTGCTGCAGGCGCCTCCGGCGCCTCCAACCCGTTCAGCGGCTTTAGCGGGTTCCAGCGGCCACCTAACGCATCGTCGTCGAGTGCTGGGGGCGCACACTTCTTCGAGGAGGAGATATCGCCCGAGGAACTGTTCAACCGGTTCTTCAATGGCGGCTTGGGAGGCGGGTTTGGCCCCTTCGGTAGGTTATGCTACAGCTGGTATGTCGTCCTAGCGATATGCTGATATATTTCTACTTCCAGGCGGCCAGCAGTTTGTCTTCAACATGGGAGGAGGCCCTGGATTCCGTGTACATCAGTTCGGAGGCACGCGGCCCCGAACAAGGCCACGGGAAGCCAACACGCGGTCAGAACCCGCGCAGTCTGGCTGGTGGTCGTTGCAGCAGCTGCTTCCTCTCATCCTCCTGTTTGTCCTGCCTCTCATCTCTTCGCTGTTCTCGTGGACTTCTTCTACTCCTTCCGGTCCTACTTACCGCTTCGACGCACCTATCGCGCCCCATGTTATGCAGCGGACGACACCGAAACTGAAGGTCAACTACTTCGTCAATCCCAGGGAAGTTGAAGATTTCACTCCCCGGAAGTTCTATCAGCTTGACCAACGGGTAGAAGTGGACTACGTCACGAAGCTACGGTACGAGTGCGAGAGCGAAGTGCAGATGCGGGACCGCATGATCCAGGAAGCTCAGGGCTGGTTCTTCCCGGATGTCGAGAAGATGAAGGCGGCGCGCTCCATGGAGCTGAAGAGCTGCAGGCGCTTGGATGCGCTGAAGGGGAAGACGAGGTCTTGAAGGGAGTTTAATGCTAATGTTCTGTACTTTCTCTCTCTCTTTTTTCTCTTTTTTTGTTTGGTTTTGTTTTCGTTTTCTATAGATATCGATGTTGCACTAGGATTGGCGTCCTTGGGGTTATGTCGAGCTTATGACTCTTAATGCCTCTGCGATGAGGTTGTTTTGTGTATACGCCGTTAGTACTGAATGACATGGATTGATATACTTTTTCACTCTTGATCTGTCTTCGTAGAGGGATTATTAATTCCGGGAGAAGGCCCGATTAGGCTTGTCGGGAGCTCCCGCGGCGGAGGCGGCCCTTGGGCGTGCTCGGGGGAGGCTCCCGGCTCTCGGCGCGCCCGCGGGCTTTGCCTTCCTGGGCAACGGACGCCGGAGAAACGTGCGGCGCCGCCTCCAGCTTAGTTAATATGCGGGCAGAAGCCCAGCGATCATGACCGAAGGTCGCCAGTGACCGCCAGTGATATACTTAACGCCTCCTCCGTAATAATATCGCCGCGGGTGGCTCGTCCCCCAGATTCAGCAGCTCGAGCCTGGCAGTCCGACCCCTCTGCATCCTGCTGCCCTTGTGCGCGAGAGGTTCCTGACAGATCGTATCGCTTTACCTATTCCAGGCACTGTCGTCGAACCATGTCAGATACGCTCTCTGACGCGGACAAGGTCAGTTTTCTAAAATCCAGGTTCCGCCCTGCCCACTTTCAGGTGACGTTACCCCGGACTAGCTGCTGATCCAGCCTTGTCGCACTCCAGATCCGCAACAAACGCCTGGCGAAGCTGGGGAACCAGGCTACCTCCTCGCAGTCCTCGTCGCCTGCTCCCGGCGCACCAGAATCTGGGCAGGGCCAACCAGGGCCGTCACGGCCTCAGATCAATGTGAACAAGGCATCATCTCCGCAGCCGGAGACGCAGCCCTCAGAGGGAAAGCGGATCAGGATAATTCCCGCATCTTCCAGTACATCGATACCCGAGCGGCCGCAGTCGACTTCCACACTGCCGGCGAAACGGGCGGCACCCAAAGCGGAGGAGAGCATCGAGGCCTTCGAAGACAGGACGCTGAGTGCGGTCTTCAGGATCAGCCTCAGCGAGGACCGACAGCAGGACGTCCACGGCCACAAGCTGATCTACCTGCCGGGGTTGCGGGGTGAGCTCGAGGAGCAGGGCCGGGACCTGCGCATTGACGTCGGGGTCTTGGACCAGGCTCTTCTGGAGGCAGCGTCGAGCGTCAGCAATCGGAAGCCTCTGGACTACCTGCTGCCCTGCTGGAAGAGGGTCTCGAGGCTGTACAAGGGCTTCCGAAAGTCCCAGGATGACGATCCCAAGTTCAATATCGTCCGCGAGGCGAGACGGTTATGTATGAGTTACTGCATCTTCGCCTTTACGATGCCAGAGATGTTTGGGTGCGTATTACCTCTTGCGCTCCAATTGCTGGAGAAATGTTAATGCTCATTTCTCTTGTTCTACAGGCTTGAACCGGCAGAGGAGTCTCTGCTGAAGCCCTATCTTCTCCTGGAACCCGAGGACGATAAGGGTATCGATTTTGAATTCATGGCCGAGGCGGTCCGGCGGTTCGAGGAGGATGAGAATCTTAAACCCGCTTTCATCAATGCGGTGGAGGCGTTGAGTCGGGATCTCGCGAAGAAGACTATCAACGATGATTACAAGCCCTATGTGATGGTATGTTAGACGATCTTTTTTTTTCTATACAAGAGTGCCCATTCCAACTCGTCATCCAGGCTTTGCGGAACCTCGTCCGCCACGCTGCCATTGCGGCTGCTATCACAGAATCTTCGATCTTCAACGCAACTCGAGATCCCGCTTTGTTTGAGGAGGAGACACTCCTGGGACCATGGTTCCGCCTCTCCCCTCTGCAGAGCAATGTTACAACCACCTATTTCTCGTCCCCGAAGACGAGGGACCAAGCTTACATCCTGAATGCGCAGAGGTCTCTTCGGATGACGCAGCAGATACTCAGCTCCGACCTACTAGACGTCATAAACCATATGATTCGGGCATCGAAAGATGCCAGAGAGAGGGTCTTAGATTGGTTCGCTGCGGCTCTGAATATCAATCATAAGCGGAGAGCGATGCAGGTGGATCCGAAGACGGTGTCGTCGGATGGATTCATGTTTAATATCACGACTTGCCTGGATCAGCTTTGTGAACCGTTCATGGATGCCACGTTCACAAAGGTGAGAGATCTTCGGGAGATCGTTAGATGTTTTTCAATGCTGACCTCCACTAGATTGACAGGATTGACCCAGACTATCTACACCGCAAACCCCGCGTAGAGATGAGGGATGAGACCAAGATTAATGCTGATCAACATGCCTCTGATGAGTTCTATTCGAAGACCGTGGAGGGGACTTCGAACTTCATTACCGAAATCTTCTTCTTAACCGTCGCTGCTCATCACTATGGAAGCGAGTCCCTGACGTCAAAACTGGAGCAGCTTGAGAAGGACCTTCGACACATGGAATCTACCATTAACAAGTTCGAGCTCGAGCGGCACAAGTGGATACACAACCCTGTCCAATTACGGGCGTTCGAGGAGGCCCTGAAGAAGTACAAGGACAAATACGACCTTGGTCTTTCCCTCAAGTACAGTCTGCAGGGCGTACTATTCGACGACCAGTGGCAGGCTCGCTCGATGCAGTTCATGCGATATGTCATCGTGTGGCTGCTTAGACTCGTGTCGGGAGTCGACTTCCCCAAGGAACCACTCAAGTTGCCTCTTCCACAGCAGCAGCCCGAGGTTTTCAAATGTCTGCCGGAATACTTCGTGGATGACATTGTCAGTAACTTCAAGTTCATCATGTGGGCTATGCCCCAGATAATTACCGCAACCCAGGGGGATGAGCTGGTGATGCTCTGCATCACCTTTCTGGAGAGCTCGGATTACATCAAAAATCCGTACCTGAAAGCTGGCCTGGTATCTATCCTTTTCCGGGGGACATGGCCCCGCCCTGGTGGCGGAAGGGGTGTACTTGTTGACCTGCTCAATTCCATGCCGTTCGCTAATGAATATCTTCTGCACGCGATCATGAAATTCTACATCGAAGCCGAGTTTACGGGCACCCACACCCAGTTCTTTGACAAGTTCAACATTCGGTACGAGATATTCCAAATAATCAAGTGCATCTGGCCGAACCCCCTCTACCAAAACCAGCTCTCGCACCAGGCAAGCCGGAATCTCGATTTCTTCGTGCGGTTTGTCAACCTCCTTCTCAATGACGTGACGTTTGTCCTCGACGAGTCCTTCACCGCCTTCCTTACCATACACGATGTACAGGTTGCGCTTAGCCAGAGCGGAAGTACGATGGACCAGAATACACGTCAAGAGAAGGAGGAGCAGCTTGCGGCGGCCCAGACGAGGGCAAAGTCCTACATGCAGCTGACGAATGAGACCGTCGCGATGCTCAAGCTCTTCACGCACGCGCTTGCGGAATCCTTTACGATGCCAGAGATCGTCCAGCGACTGGCGGACATGCTGGACTACAATCTGGACGCGATGGTGGGTCCGAAGAGCTCCAACCTGCGGGTGGAAAACCTGCAGGAATACGGCTTCCACCCACGGACGCTCCTGAGCGAGATCGTCGACGTGTACCTCAACCTGATGGACAGGGAGAATTTCATCTTCGCCATCGCCCGAGACGGCCGATCGTACAAGCCCCAGAACTTCGAAAAGGCCGCCGAGATTCTGCGGAAGTGGTCTCTGAAGTCTCCTGAGGAGTTGAAGAAGTGGGAACTGTTGCAGAAAAAGGTCAAGGAAGCCAAGGAGGCGGACGAACAGGCGGAAGAGGATCTGGGAGAGATCCCGGATGAATTCTTAGGTATGTTGAGAGCTGCGTGGTGTTCTTTCTTGTTCATGACGATGCTAACGCTGATTGATAGATCCTCTGATGTACACTTTGATGGAAGATCCTGTGATCCTGCCCAGCTCGAGAGTGTCCATCGACCGGTCTACCATCCAGTCCCACCTTCTCAGTGACCCCAGCGATCCATTCAACCGAGCGCCGCTTAAGATTGAAGATGTGAAGCCAGGTAAGAGCTCAATTGATAATGGCCCATTTTTGTGGATCCTTAGCTGACATTGCCTCTTCCTAGATACCGAACTCAAGGCCAAGATCGAGGCATTCAAAGCGGAGAGGAAAGCACAGAAGAAACAGGCGATGGCGCAGACCGCTCCGGAGAGCATGGACACTTCAACTGGCTGATCTTGGCGTCGGAGCAGATATGGTGTGGTATCTGCTGGACAGTTATAAATGGGCTGGCGGAATTGCATATAATTCGATGTCACATTTATCTTTCTATTTGCAGGCGATTAGCGCAATCGAGAACTGCATCGCGGCGGTGCTGATTTCTTAGGAGCGACACTTTGGTTTGGGATTAGCGATTTTGGCCATGTCAGGGTTACAGCGACTAGATGCAAATGTCTATTCACTAGTAGTTACTAATCTGTGTGTTTGTATCAGCTATAAACATTATTGCCTCTACTGTAGCATGGATCCTGTGGGGTGAACGACAGCATCACGTGGCGACGCGATATGACGTTCAGATGATGAGACTCGTGCAGTCCGTATGAGGCAAGTGTTCGGAGTACCTAGACAGGTAGACGGGGCTCGCCGCCATGGCTCATGCATGTTCACAGTCAATCACGTGTTGACAGTTAATTCAGGCTGAATTGGACTCAGTCCTGGCCTTTTAGACCCTGCACAGTGCGACGCTGCCCTGATCGTTATGCTGTCGTTCCTCCACATCTCGACTCGGGGATCTTTTTTCCCCCTCTCTGCGGAGTACTTGAGGCTTGCGTCCATCAGGACCTAGCCAGCTCTCACACATACCTATACAGCTAAATAGCGAACGCTGCTACCCCTCCTCATCCTTCTGGGTTCTAGGTAGGAGAGAGAGCCACCCCAGCTGGGATATCTGGGACACAATGGGCTCTGTCATGTCGACCATCGCGTCCGGTTGGGGATCAGTCCCTCCGCTGACCGACTTCTTCCCACCGACGCCAGAGGCGTACTCGTCGCTGCTCAGCATGTTCCAGTACTTCCCTGTGGTGAGTAGACGCAAATCCCCATAACATACATCTGGACAAGTCGAAATCTCGCTGATAATTGGGCCGCAAACGACCAGATCACCATCTCGCAATGGCTCTCCTCCTTCCACCCCGCGGGCAAGACCTCCCTCGCGAGCTCCCGCCTCAACCTCCCGGGCCCCATCGCCTGGTCCATCATGGAGATCGTGGGGCCCATCAACCTGCTCTATGTCCTCTGGCGCCTGCCGCCCATGCTCGACACGAACATGAGCATCGCCTCCCTCACCACCTGGAACAAGCTCGTCGCGTCGCTGTACGTGGTCCACTACGTCAACCGCGCCATCATCTCCCCGCTCTTCGCGTCGCCCAGCATGTCCCCGATCCACGCGAGCATCGTGCTCAGCGCGGCCCTGTTCAACTGGTTCAATTCGTCGTGTCTGGCCGCGTGGCTTGTGGGGTATGAGACGCCCGTGCTGGGGTACAAGACGGACGGAGGGGCGCCGGCCTCTTCTTCTGCACTCTCATCGCTTTCAATCACGCAGCAGGTCCTTCCATACGCAGGCCTCGCCCTCTTCGCCATCGGCATGGCGGGCAACATCTCCGCGGAGCGGACGCTGTACCGGCTCCGCCGCGAGGAGGCCGACAGGCGCTTCATCGCCATCGCGAACGAGAAGAAGCGCAAGCAGGAGGAAACAAAGAGACCCTCCGGTGCGGACCTCCCGCCCGAGACCACCGTCCAGGAGACCAGGGACCGCTACACCAAGGTGTACGTCGTCCCGCCGCCGAGGGGGCTCTACCGCGCCATGCTCTACCCGCACTACGTCTTCGAATGGCTCGAGTGGTTCGGCTTCGCACTCGCTGGCACCGCCGTGTTTCCTGGACGTAAGCTCTCAACCTCAGGCTCAGGTTCGTACGCGACCGCAACGCCTCCCATCAGGCGTCTCGCGCCGTGGCTCGTCCCCGCCGCGTGGGCGGCGGAGCGGCTCCGGGTCCCGCTGCCGCTGCCCGCGGTGGTGTTCTGCGCCAACGCCGTGGCGAACATGCTGCCGCACGCGCGCTGGGGGCGGAAGTGGTACGTGGACAAGTTCGGGGAGAAGGCCGTGGCGGGCAGGGGCGCGGTGGTGCCGTGGTTCAAGTGGTTGTGATGGTGAATTGAATTGAATTGAATGGCTATATTGATCGGTTGGTCCATTTGATTAGTTTCGGAGATGCCTAGGATAGGATACGATACGATAATTAAAAGAGTTTTCGGGGGTTTATTGATACATACATACATACTTGGAGACTTCGGCTCTTATCTATCTTACTAGTAGATAACGAGATCATGGGATCATGGCAGTGTTGAATAAGACGGCCGGGAGACAGACGGCCACAATTCCTGGCGTACATACAACACTACAGCTGGAGACAAGATAGAAGAACCTTTTAGGATTTGTAGAAACACCTCCAGTCGTTGAAGACGGACCGGGAAGGAGCTCATCATTTCCCTCTATAGCGGTCGATGGTTCTAATCACAGAACCTGTCTCTCGGACCTGTTCTAGAAAAAGCATGGTGCTGTTGAGAGAAACCCCCATGGTATTTATTTGCACACACGTGGGAAAAGAAAACAGAACTAAATTGTTGAAAACATAAGCGGCCTCAGGGCTCAAAGATCGCCGCACTCCGCTTCTTCCACCCTAAAGCGTACACGACCGGGTAAAACCTTTTTTGACCACGAAATACGAAAAAAAGGAAACGTATCGCCAACGCCGATGTTGAAATCGTAGCACGTAACACCCTTTTGCTCCCCTTCTAGTTGAAAAACCGTAACCCATATGTTGAACTTTTGGTATCATCATCGTAACTCATCACGTAGAGAGCACCCCTCCTGCTCTCTACCTCTTATTTGAAGTGGCACGTTGAGGATGCTCACTTCAACGACTGGGTGTATCATTTATTTGGAGTACTTCTGGCGGTAGAACTTGGCCGCGTTCACCATGTTGGTGAGGGAGGCCTTTGTCTCCGGCCACTGTCTGGTCTTCAGACCACAGTCAGGGTCGATCCAGAGTTGATCTGGTCTCAGGTACTCAAGCATCTCAGCGATGCGGTCCTTGATCTCCTGCTCGCTTGGAACACGCGGGGAGTGGATGTCGTAGACACCAGGACCGATGTGACGGGGGTAGGCCTCGTCGACGAAGACCTTGAGCAGCTTAGCATCAGATTTGCTGTTCTCAATGCTGAGAACATCAGCGTCAAGAGCGGCAATAGCATGGAAGAAGTCCTGGAACTCAGAGTAGCAGAAATGGGAGTGGATCTGGGTGCCGTCGGCAACACCGGCGGTGGCCAGACGGAAAGACTTGACAGCCCAGTCAAGATATTCATCACGCTCCTTGCCTGCACGAAGAGGCAGACCCTCACGCAGAGCAGGCTCGTCGACCTGGATGATGTTGATACCAGCCGCCTCGAGGTCGAGGACTTCGTCACGCAGGGCAAGAGCAAGCTGCTGAGCCTGCACGGACTGGTGGACGTCGTCACGAGGGAACGACCAGCGGAGGCAAGTGATGGGGCCCGTGAGCATGCCCTTCATAGGCTTCTTCGAGATGGAAGCAGCATACTTGGACTCCTTGACGGTCATTGGACCAGGGCGGGAGATATCACCAACGATGATCGGCGGACGCACGCAACGGGATCCATAGCTCTGGACCCAGGCGTTGGTGGTGAAGACGAAGCCAGTAAGCTTCTCACCGAAGTACTGGACCATATCATTGCGCTCCGGCTCACCGTGGACGAAGACATCCAGGTCAAGCTCCTCCTGGATCTTGACGACCTCCTGGATCTCCTTCTCGATGAACTTCTCGTACTCCTCAGCAGTAATCTCGCCCTTGGTGAACTTGTTGCGCTGAATACGGATCTCCTTGGTCTGGGGGAACGATCCAATAGTGGTGGTTGGGAACAGCGGAAGGTTAAGAGTCTTCTGCTGCTCAGCGATACGGACAGGGAAAGGCGACTTGCGGTTGTACATGTCTTCCGTGATAGCCGCCTGCCTCTCCCTGACCTTGGGGTCGTTCGTGATCTTGGACGAGGCACGGGACTGGATAGACTTGGCGTTGGCCTCGAGCTGCTCACGGACGGCGGCCGGGCCCTCAGTAACAGCCTTGGCGATCACGACCACTTCGGCACACTTCTCGACAGCAAAGCTGAACCAATCCCTGACCTCGGGGTCAAGGTTCTTCTCGCTCTCGAGGGTGTGAGGAACGTGCAGCAAGGAGCTCGAGGTGGCAACAATGACTCTGTCCTTGCCGAGTTTCTGGATAGCAAGCTCGACCTTCTCAATGGCGGTCTTGAAGTTCGTCTTCCAGATGTTACGGCCGTCAACGACACCAGCGGAGAGGGTCTGGTTGGGACCGAGAGCGCCAATGACGGTCTCAAGCTGCTCTGGGTTGCGAACAAGGTCAACGTGGATGGCGTACAGGTTCTGGAGAGAGGACAGGACGTCGATGTTGTGAACGATGTCACCGAAGTAGGTGGCAAGGGTGATACGAGGCGCCTTGTCACCAAGAGCACCCAGCTTCTCGTAGGCCGGCTTGAAAGCAGCCTTCGACTTGGGCGGGAGGTCGAAGACGAGAACGGGCTCATCGATTTGGACATCCTGAGCGCCGGCCTCCTTGAGCTTGGCAAGGAGCTCCACGTACAGAGGAAGGAGCTTCTCAAGATGGTCGATAGGCGCAACCGTCTGTCCACGGTCGGCCTTGGCGAGGGTCAAGAAGGAGACAGGTCCAAGGATGACAGGACGGGTGATGATACCGGCCTCCTTGGCCTCAAGGAACTCAACGACAGGCTTGGGCTCAGCGGCCAGCTTGAACTGCTGGTTGTCCTGAAGAGCAGGCTTGACGTAGTGGTAGTTCGAGTCGAACCATTTCACCATTTCCTGGACCAGTTCGTTAGCCAGAAGAGCGGCATGCTCGATGACGGATCATCAACATACCAAGCTGGGAACGTCGATGGCGGGAAGGCCATCCTTGGCTGGTCTCTGCAGACCACGACCCATGGCGAAGTACTCGTCAAGAGGGTGGAGGCCATACTTGGAGTATCTCTCCGGGATGACCTGATCGGCGGAATTAGACTCAATCACGGAATCAACGGCCAATTGGGGTTACCTACGCCGAAGAGCTGGATGTGGTCGAGAACCTGGTCGTAGAAGGCGAAGTCGTTGCTGGGGATGATGTCAACACCAGCATCCTTCTGGATTTTCCAGTGCTCCAGACGCAGTCTCTTTCCCTCCTTCAGCAGGTCCTCGCGGGAGATCTTCTCCGACCAGTATGCCTCCGTGGCCTTCTTGAGCTCACGGAGCTTTCCCATACGAGGGAAGCCCAGAACGGAGCTACCACGTTTGTTAGTTGCAAATAACTCGGGGAATCATGTGGGATGCTTACGATTGGACCATTCTGGCTGGTGTTTTCCGGGTGACGGGACAAAGAGAAGTAGGGGAGGGGAATCGAGGGGAGAGAGAGAGGCGGATGTAGTGAGTGAGGGTGGCGGTAGAGATGAGGCGATTGACAGGCAAGAGACTCAATCCCTTGAGCTGCCACAAGAGGGGTAGGAGAGGAGGGGTTGCTGAGGGAGGAGAAGGAGAAAAAGAAGAGAAAAGGAGCGCAGGGGGAGGGAGAAGAAGACGGCGGCACGGCGCTGGTACGGACTAGTCGCCTAGGAGAAAAAGTCGGCGGGACGGAAGCGGGCGGTCGAGCGTCGGGCGATGGATGGAGGGGCGGACGCGGGGTGCGGCGCTCTGACGCGATCGCCTCGCCCGCTGACTACACACCGAAGTCGGCGCTGCCGTCCAGACCCATGCGCGTTGCCGTCTCCTCCTCGACAAACGCAGCAGACCCCTCCAGCGTACGGCATCCAGACCAGTCGCAGAGGGAGACGCGTTTGCGTCCTGGTCTTTGGAGGTCAGCAGGCCTCGCTCCGCAGCTTCTGCTTGCTTGTTGACCCTTTCGGGACGCCGAAAGCTCTGACCCTGTCCTATCCCGAGTGGCTGCCAATCCCCACACAAACTTGACCTTCATCACATTGACATGGTAAATATCCTGGGCACAATGGCCAACGCATACAGTATGATCCTGGGACGCCTCGATGGAGGACGCCCTCTGCTCCTACCACCGGGTTTTACCTCCCAGGGAGAAAGACGAGCATAGTGTCTTCCGCTGCGTCAAATAGTGTTCGATCATCTGCATCTAACAGCTGGCGCCACTCGCTTCGTGAACATGGCAGTACAGGACAGACGGCGTGGGCACCTGGATCCCGGGTCTTTGCAAATATCAGCACCAGTCAGCCGTTATCTAATGATTTGGATCTTGGTCATCATTCGTTCCTGGGCTTGGGATTTTCCCATATCGCACCCTTTCCCAGGACTTACTGCCTGGTATAAATGTTCCTCTCCATATGCATAATTTAGCTCATGATACTGTTCACCTTGGCTTAAGGATGAGAGTTGACGTCATGCATCGAGGTACTTCGCATGCTAAGAGGCATGGTCAAACGTCCCTTCCGATAATCAGCCTTAGGTTTATATTCATTCATTTCATATACACCCAATTCTATAAGGCTGGAAACTTTTGCAAAGGCAAGACAACAATGGAAGCTGTGTTTCCTGTTTGTTTGAAGGCTTGTTCCTTCCTGTTCTGTATTCCCGCTGACAACTTCCTTTCAGAGCTACTCTCCCTTAGGCTGTTTGCAGAATATTGACAATGACAGACCTTTCATCTAATTCGGAAGCAAGTTTCATTCTCATTCCTTAGAAGCAGACTAAAGCCTGTGATGTGGATTCTTCGTTGCGTTTCTCAACTTCAGTGTTAAGCCCGAACCACCGCCAGCCGAATCATCTCTTTTCCAGTCATACAGTCTTACGGCCGAAATGGGTCTCCTAGCATGTCGTCGCCCAAAGAAGCTAAAGAAATCAACGGCAACTTCAGGAGATGCTCCGAACCCTGCTCCTCAAGCAGCGACACCGGAACTCGTCCGCGCAGGGGTATCGTCATCGGCGGATCAGGCTCATAGGCCAGGCTTACAGGGCTTATTCGAGCCTCCGTCGACTCCACTTGAAGGGCCCGAACCTATATTTTCTCTAGATGGACAGTCTTCGAATCAGGATGCATCTTCTTCCGCAAGGGCAATAAGGAACAGAGAGCGGCGCCGTCCTCTGGAAGCCTTCTCGGGCAGAATTCGAAGAGGGCTTTCTCGAGAATCAAGATTTCTCAGCCGGTCGTCAAGGAGACTCGAAAAGCACAGGATCCGCTCTTTATTTTTGGCAGTGGAGTCCACAGCTGCCTCCGGTTCTTTTGCTCAAGATCATTCCCTTGGAAGTGGTCTGGTTAGCGACAGAGCATATGATAGCGATGCACAGTGTATCTCCACCCCAAAAGGTTCGGATAAGCCTGCAGGGCCGGACTCTGCTGGAAAATCCACTAATAGATCGCCAAATAGCCTTCCCGACGACCCTGACATAGCAACGCATAAGGCGAGGGAGCAGTCTCATACAGAGAGGATCGAGAATTGTGATACACTGCTCAACCGGCATGACCATGATAACATCAGCCTGGATAGCAGAAATGATAGTCGACTTCGATTCCCCTCTTCAACTATTGAGTTGCAAAGCTCACAAGAAGCATCTATTCCAACAATTTCAGCAAACGAAGGGTGTACACAAGAGTTTACAGATCCGGTTGAAAACAAACTGTCAATTGCATTGCGCACGGCGGAGAACGCAGCTTCTGAGACAAGCGACGAAGAAAAAGCAAGAGATACCTGCTCTTCCTTACAGTTGCCACAGACTCCGACTGCGATTCACGGAATAAGCCATACTTTGCGAGAGGATACCCAAGATTCCTCCCTCCTGAAAGTTTCAGAAATGTGGGGAGACCAGTCTTCCACTCAGTCGAAGCCAGGAAGGGATGCTGTCCGTTCGGATGGAAATACAGAGTGTCATATCGGTAGAAGTGTCACTTATCCAACGGCTCTCACTAGCTTTCAGAATTCTCTGGCAGACATTCAGTTAATCCTGGACGCTAGACACACACGGCGACATTCAAATCCTGTGGGATCAATATCCGAACGGAGCTCAGTTCACCTATGTGATATGAACATATCAAAAAGGCTGGCGTCGACGTCCATGACACCAGTGAGATTAACCCAAGACCAATCGTCGGGATCTAATCGACGAATGGTTGATTCTAGCTTTAGCAGCGCCGCGTCTCACAAGCACGAATACAAAGGTTCTGAAGCGGCGGCTCCGGGATTCGGGTCGAGAAGACCCGTGGAAGCTAACAATCGTGGAAGGGACGTCTCTTCATTCTATCTTTCACAAACTAGCAGTCTTCCGTCCAGTCCTGGAGAATCTACCGATAAACTAGCATTGAAAGCATCGGGTCCTGTATACACCGAAGACAGCATTACCATACACAAGAGAAGAGGGTCAGGGAGAGGACGTCATTGCTACGCTACTCATTACTCCGAGCTCCTGTCTCTCACGCAGCAGTCGAAGGCCACTGAGACAGAAGTGCCTACCACCGGTAAGCATGGCTCTGTGCCTGGGACTAATATTACGCAAAGTGAATTTACAGAACAATTCGGAACCGGCAGTTCAGCCATACCCGAAATTATCGTTCACTCCGATGGCGAACCAATGACTGTCACAGGGCGCAGTGTTAGCGTGGGATGGATGTCTGCTGGCCGAAGGGTTGGTTATGGATACGCATTTGTGCCCAACAATGACGATGAGCTGCGAACAAAATCCGATATGCCAGCAGGTGATAAGTCGAGCGTCGCTCCAAGTCTAGCAAGTCCCGATGGCCGAAGCTGTAGCAATTCAAAACGACTGTCTGCAGAGGAGAATAGAGCTGCCTCGTTCACAGGAAGTCCGTCTGCTGGCAATCGACGCGGCAGGTCCAGCGGAGCCTTGGAACTGAAGGCAAGGGAAGCTGGAGAACCACGAAGCATGTGGACCAGGTTCACAAGCCATACAAGAGCAGAGCGGAATGGACCAGCAGGCCCGGCAGACAATGTGATTGTTCGTGATTTCTACCCTGGACCTGGTCCAGAGACGCCCACGCGTAGAGTCCCAAGCGGCTTCGATCATCTGCTGGAACGAGTGAAACTCAAAAGACGTTCAGAAAGTCTTAACATCTTGAGCAGAAGAGCCACATGACTCGCTGTTTTGGAGGAAGCAGTGCAAAACTCTCAGACTGACAACCCTGGAAACTAATGTATGCCTCATGCGTGGATGCTATTGCTAGTATGTAATCTTCACTGGCAGAAGTTATGTATGGTGCGACAAGCAGTCATATCGATGATGAAATTACTTTCAATTCTGTGGTGAGAGCAGTAACCATTGAAGCAAGGATAACATATCAATTTCTATTAATGGTGGCATAATTTTGGCTAGAAGTACCTGCTAGTCCTGTACGAAAATCACAACTTAGAAGGCTGTTGCAGATCGGCTAGAGGATCTGGCGATTCTGAAGGATCAGTTTCATTCAAGCGGTGGTCAGATGTTGAATTGGTTTTTGAACAGTCTACCTAATTGAATTGAGGCTGTGGAGCATTATTATTTGCAGAGTAAAGCGGTCAAAATTATTGTTGTGGAAACTGTCCTCATACCCTTGGATAATGATTGATTAGATCAGGTGACTTAGTTCTTGGCGTGGATATCGGCCATGCACTGCGGATCCAGTTTCACGCGCAAAGCAGATCTTCCTGTTTAGCATCGCCATGCACGAGCTGCTCCTCTTTGCTTCAGTCCCCGCACACCAGCACCATGACCTTCTCCAGCAATTGGCCGGATTGACGGCCATGCAGCCTCGTCGCCGCTTCGAGAGGCGTCTGCTCTTCAAAGCTTACCGCAAGCCTGGCTATGTCAACACCCGTATCGGGGGTAGTCAAGACGTGCAGGCCTCGGAGCTGCAACGACTGACTAAGATGCTCAATGGTGGCATGTTCTACACTCAAGTTGTTGGCCCCGTCTCGGAGAGTGACTTCGGCTCGACCCCTCCTTCCGGAACAGACGAGAAGAAGCACGGGACTGGCGATGATGAGAGCTGGTACGATTTCGAGGACCAACAGTGGAGGCTTGAGTTCAGGGATATCCCAGAGGCGGCGACTAGGTCGGCCGTCACGGCCAGGGTGATGGCGAGCGCCAGTCTGCCGCAAGGGGATGTGGTCCCTCCCATGAATGCTTGGGGATATAGGTCAGTTTGTTTTCCCCAGCTCAACATTTTCTTTTTAAATATGTTTAGTTGAACTAAAACTGTTCCTTCAGCTTCGTCACGGAATACGTCGTGGAGGGAGACATCTTCATCCACAACGACATCGTAATCTTCCTACACCGTGTGCTCAACTTCCCCGCCGACGGCCACGATCCGCGGACTCCGAGACGGCTGCTCCCGGCCCTGCAGAACATGGTACCGCTGGACAAGAGTGGAAGCTACATCCTCCAAGCTTCCATCACCGTTCAGGATGGCAGTAATCCAGAGACAATGAAGACAGCTTCACAGCATTTGCTTGGGTTGAGGGAGCAGTTGAAGTCGGTGGTACGTCTGGAGCAGGCGGACAGGCTGTCGCTGGATACGCGAGTGAAGTAGGACTGGACATTTCATTTCCAGGTTTCTTGTTTTCTGTCTGCTTTATATGGTGTACGGTCATGATACCCAAATTCTCTGGGGGTGGACGTCTCTTAGTGAATGATCTGGGCGTTGGGAAATGAAAAGCATCAGAAATACCAGGATAATTCGGACATAATAGACGATACCATGAAGTATTATTTTTCTTATTATTTGATAATAATAGAGATCGTCTGTTGTCTTGAAGTGCAAAGCGTTGATGTAGTGAAGGCCCAAGATGAAGTAGTTCCTGATACGGTAATATAGAGCATGTGACTTCGTGAAACTCAGTTGCGCGTCCTCGCGTCAGCTACGCATCCAAACCTGAAAACAGTCGCATTCCCCATCCATAATTTCTGACGGCCGCGAATCTAATCTGCAGGACCTTGTTTGATCGCCTCTTACACTCCGTTTCAAGTTCGTCCCCTCCACCACCATTCTCCTGCTCCAGGCCATCAGGATGGGCGGGGCGGCGGGCACGAAGAGGGCCGCGTCTCCCTCTCGTGCCTCGATATCCCCGCCTCCGCTGAAGCGCAAACTCGAGTCGACAACGACGAGTGAGCTCTCACCTAATAACAAATAATAATTATCATCTGTTGTGTCAGTATTCTTCTTTCTAACTATCACGTCCACCAGAACAAGCCATAGCGAATTTCTTCACCCCGGCCTCACAGAAGAAGCCCGAGAAGATCACCTGGCGGATCGTCAACAACAGCCTCATAGTCGGAAAGTATGTGACGGAGACGGCAGGCAAGCAGCGCAATGACCAGGGAATGAAGCGGAAGATAGCGGCGTTCGATTTTGTGAGCTCTCTTTTTATTTAATTTGCTATTATTTATTTTTGCTCTTGGTTGGATGAGCTACGACTGACTTTGTCTGGCGGATCCTTCAGGATTCGACGCTAATATCGACCGCCTCGGGGAACAAGTTCGCGCGCGATGCCAAGGACTGGAAGTGGTGGCATGCGAAGGTTCCGAACCGCATCAGGGAACTCAACGATGAAGGGTATGCGTTTCTGATGGGCACTTAGATCACGGCGCGATATTTCATATGCAGATCAGACTGACTCGAGCGTGCCCACACACATCTACAGCTACCAAGTCGTCGTCATCTCGAACCAGAAGCGGATCAGTCTCCAGAGCGAGCTCAAAGGCGGACGGAGCGAGTCCAAGAGCCTATCCAACTTCAAGGAGAGGGCGACGGCGGTGATGCGCCAGCTCGACGTGCCGATGAGCATCTACGCCGCGACCCAGTACGACGAGTACAGGAAACCGCGCATGGGCATGTGGAAGGAGATGCTGGACGACTACGACCTGGATGTCGGTGAGGGGGTCGACCTGCAGGATTCGTTTTTCGTCGGGGACGCCGCTGGACGGCCGGGAGACCATTCATGTGCAGATCGGTTAGTAGTGGCCTGGACCTGGACAGGCCGAGGCAGGCAGACAGGTGTCTTTTTAAAGTGAGAGAAAGCAGATGCTGACTCGGAAACCCGCCAGCGACTTTGCAGCGAATGTCGGAATTGCTTTCAAGACACCGGAGGAGTTCTTTCTCGATGCACCCCCAGAGCCAGTGACACGGGCATTCGACCCTGCATTATACGTCAGCGACATGCCGAGTGCTCCGCGTAAGTCATGCTCCAGCTCAGTCTACGTCGGTTCTTCATGTGCAAAAGACCCGTCCAATGCAGCATTTCGTTGGATAATAGTCTTATTGCATCACACTACATGCATGCACGTTTTCATGTATATGCACGCCGGAAACAGCATACTACATTATGAACTGACACGGGTTTTCATTTCCATATAGCACCGGTAGTATTCAAAAAGCGCAACCCGCTCGAGCTGGTCATCTTCTGCGGCAGTCCCGGGGCAGGCAAGTCGACGTTCTATTGGAAGCATCTGCAACCGCTAGGATACGAGCGTGTCAACCAAGATATCCTCAAGAGCGTAAGCCTTTTTCCCCCTCCCCCTCCCGTTGTCGGTTCGGTTGATATTGCAATAGCGGGTTCGGTCAAGACCTCTTAAGAGGCATAATGCAAAGCCACTTAATATGGCAACTCACCCGATCGACCTGAACGACAAATGAGATCATGCAGCTGACTAGTAACTGACTCGTTCCGTCTCGCGCAGCGCCAGAAATGCATCAAAGTTGCCAGGGAGCATCTCACCGCCGGGAGGTCTGTGGCAGTTGGTATGTTAAAAGACTCCCTTTTCTTTCCTTATCGGACAAACGGTCGTTGAACACGCCATTCATTCTCTTCCCCTCTTCCCTATCAATTAAAATCTTTCAAGTCGTTCTGCTGTCGCGTCCACCAGAAGAGATACCCTCCATGTCTATTCCGTACCCACATGTACCCAGTTACACGACTCCACGTGCTTCCGCAGCTCAAATCCCTGAAAACGAGCTTAATGGGGAAACCCAAGCAAAGCAACAGAAAAGAAACAACCAATGGTTACGGAAGAGATAACTAACGAGACTGACTGTACCATCGAAACGAAAAAAAGACAACACAAACCCCGACCCCGAGACCCGAGCGTCCTGGACGCAGCTCGCCAGGGAGCTCAAGCTCCCCATCCGCTGCGTCTACTTCACCGCGCCGCCCGAGCTCTGCCGGCACAACGACGCCGTGCGCGCCGCGAACCGTGACTTGGTACGTTGCATACCCTACTCTCTCCTACTATTCTGCTTACTCCATCTCCCATGCTTTTTTATCACTTTTCTCCCGAAGTTCTACCTACCCCCCCCCCTTTCCCCCTCCATCCTTCATCATCCTTCATCATCCTTCTGAATTCAGACTGAAACCCGCATCGCATCGCATCATCTCACCGCATCCTGTATTCCATCCATCCCAAGACAGCGGGTCCAGCCCAGCCCCAGCCCCAGTCCAATCCCTATCGTGCATTCGTGATACAGCCCTAACGCACATCCTCGTATATTCGGACATACTACCAACCTTACAACTACCATCCATAACTAAGCTAACGATAATTAATTAATTAATCAAACCACAGAACCCCGAATCCCGCACCCTCCTCCCCGGAATGGCATTCGCGGACTTCGCGCGGCGGTTCCGCGAGCCCGATGCCACCGAGGGCTTCGAGGACATTGTGCGCGTCGACTTCCGCTTCGAGGGCAGCGAGGACGCCAGGAGGAGGTGGTGCCAGTTTTGGGTCTGAGGTCTGTGGTCTGAGGTTCATTATATATTAATTGTTCGGGTCGAGTCGGGGTCCGGAGGTCACGTAGGGTCCGGGTGTTGTTCGTTCTTTCCATATTTGGAGAGTGAATGCCTACTCCGGGCCTACCTTAGGTAGGTACTAGGTACCTCCTACTGCCCCCCGGCAGGGCTAGGTAACTGTGGACTTTTTCGTGGTTGTTGGATGGAAACGTGACGAGATGCGGAAACACGATAAGATAAGAGTTCTTCCATGATCGCCATCATCCTGTATTCTAAAATTAGCGGTCGGATCACGCTCTGAGAGCCTTGGTCATCTCGTGATTGATTAAAATATGATAACTGTTCATGGCGTATGGATGGCCCTCCGAATTTATACATGCTGATTGGTCTATGTATCTCTAGCTATCGAACATAGGTGGTGACTAAACATGCGAGTATGAGCAAGACATAGCAGTATCGGCCCGAGGGCTGTAGGACATCGTCATCGCCAGGAGTACAGATGTAGTCAGCATGTACACAATATATCATTACTTTTGTTCTTCCCCCCTTTTCAATGTCAGGGAATGACATCTATAACAGATACAGGATAAAGGACACGGAACCGAGTCGAAGACTCAAGGCTGGGGTATAACAGAACAAAAAAGAAAGTGAGAACATAGTACAGTACCATTCCGGCGTTCTTTTCGCTTTGCTGCACCGCATTTGCCGTTGCTTTCCTTTGGACACCGGGGTATTGGGGAAGAAAAAAATATACTTCCTGTACAAATACACGGTTCTGGTCCGGAATTTGTTAATGATTGGCACCAGCCAAAATAGAAATAATTTCGCAGGGGAAGAAGACACAAGTGGTATCAAGGGAGCGTGGGTATAATGAACGCCAATCATCAAAACAAGAGAGCGTGATCACTGCCTGTCATATCGCAGCGGAATGATGGTCATAACGGGTCATTATCAAAATAGATAGCTAAGAGATTGTTGCATCGAGCACTGAGTCAATCGAGGAGCTAGCTGTCACAGTGTTGTTGTACATCGTCGAAGGATCGTCTCGGTTTTATGACCGGGCCGAAATTCCTGCGGGAGGATACGAGGTGTAGGACCTAGATATGAGATCCTGTATGAATTTGAAAAACGATCGCTTCTTCACGGACTTCGTTTCGGATGGTGTCTGCGTGCGCATGGGAGCGACTGTCATCGGGCCCACGATTTCCTGGTCACCAAGTTCCGGAAATTTGTCATTATCGTGAAGGCGCGGGATCTTGATCGCGTCACAGGGGTGGATGTTGGACTTGGTCAGACTCAGGCCCGCTCCATCCTTCGCTTCAAGCTGTGCAAGGAGCGATTCGTGATACTGTCTCCACTTCCTGTTGATCGATTCCCACTTCTCTTCCGTGAGCTTATAGATCTTTGACGTGACCCCGTAATGCTCCCCCGTGCGGACAAGGTGCTTGGCATAGTTACACCGTGCCAGATCCCAGTCCGCCCGAAGCTGTTGGAAGGATTCGACATCGCAGGTTTCCGGCATATAGGGTTCTGGGTAAACGGTGAAGTTGGCATGTCCGAGTTTATTCGCCCATTCATCGTTCGGGTCGGACAAGGTGAACGGCGCAGGCCCGTCTCCTGAGACGGTCCGCGTCGTGTTCGCACGCGGTCTGCTGATGGATGACATCGACGGCCTTGCTGACAATGGTGGAGAGGGCAGTCCTGCCGGGTTGGGATCTGCAGTCGCCTTGACATTGGACGCGTCTGACACGTCTGCAACAGAGGGCGACTGTAGGGGCGAATGGACTGCGGACGTAGACGCGTCTGTCGGACGATCACCCATAAATGGTGGCAGCAAAGGGGTGGCAGCTTTCGGACGGAGCTCTTCGATGCTCTGACTGTTTGCCTTTTCGATGTCTAGCGGCGGAGTGCCACACTCGCTCAATTGCTCCTCGAAAAAGGTCCTGGCCGGCGACGGCGGATTGAAGGGTTCGGGCCTGCAAACCGGACGAAGAACCGGGCTGACCAGGGTCGAAGACACCGAGTTCGCTCGTGACAAGAACCCGTCGGCGAACGGCTCTTCCATGGATGTTGCCTCAGAACCGTATCTCGCTCTCCATCGGGCCGAGATTTTCGAAATACGGGAGCTGATGCGGGAGATGCCCTTCATAGATGCACTATCCGAACGCCGCTTCTTTGGTGAGCGCGGCGCATCCATCCAGGCATCTGTGAGGTCGTATCCATCTGTGTCAAAGGTCGAGAGATAGGACTCCTCAGGACGGGAATTTGATATGTATCGGTCAAAGTGTTCTTCTGTAGCGTCAGCATCCGCATGCAGCCATTGACGCGGCACATTGCGACAGAACAAGGGCAGAGGCAACTTACGAAAATAATCCATCTCCAGTTCACGACCTTCCCGCTCCAGGGGCTCCTCCTTCACACCCATCAATTGGGTTTTCACCGGGCCAGAGGCCTCCATGGAGTTGCCCATGCCTGGCGAGGAGACCAGGGAGGAGACAGAGCTGGAGCACTTGGTATGCGCCCTGGCGGAAAAGACAGAGACAGACGGGGAGACAGGTGCGGAGGAATCAACTGACAGCGGCGACTGAGGAGGGAGACGCGCCTGGGAGGATTCTGTATTTGCGTCCGCACTGCTGGGTCTCTTTGAGTCAAACAGCTGGGACAACTTGAACATGTCGCTTTCGGGTGCGCGTTGCACAGCAACAGACGTCAGAAAAGTGAGGCACTGGGGGTTTTGTTCACTTGGAGGGCGTCAGAGTCATCGTCGGCCCGTGGCTTGAGCTGCTGGAGAGAATGACTGGCTTGGTTGGATACGTGGCGGTGAACTGGGGGAAAACACAGGTGGGGGTGGAGATATAAGGACGGCCGTGGACGGCCGGCGACAGGAGGACCTGGCAGATGATGTGCAGCAGGCGCTGCTGTCCTGGGGGCGCTCCTGCCGCGGTCAGTCTGCGTTCAGCGTCGCGATGAAGAAGGACAATGGCCTCCCAGAATGGCAGCATCACCAGAGGGTTGGGACAGGGACAGGGACCGGCCACATGGAGTGCCCGGGTAGGATACGGTAGAGAGGCTGGCGATGCCAGAAACAAAGCGCAACGGCGCAGGGTTCAAGGGAATAGTTGGGCTGCTTACACTGGAGCCCAGGCTTGCCCGAACGGGAAGACTGCCAGAGGTCGAGGGCGCCGGGCAGAGAACGAGGCCGGAAGCGAAGCTGCTGGAAGGTCGACGATGCACGTCGTCACGAGGGCGAGGACAGCGACGATGACGGCGGAGGTGGTGATGTGGTTGGAGGCTGGAGGAGAGCGCAGAGCCCGAGCAGATCCCCGCAGGGCCAGCGGCGAGGCGGCGCGTCTCGAGGGCCACCGCAAGCCCTGACACTTGAAGACCGGAGAGCGAGCTAGTTAGCAGCTAGCGGACGAGGAGGAACACCTGGAGACGCAAAGCAGGTCCATTGATGGGCGCTTTGCACCGCACCAGCTGGACTTCAAGCCCAGCTGCCTAGACAACAGGACAGCTGCCGCTCCTCCGGCTCACACAGAGAAAATGGAATCGCTGTTCCTCTCCTCCTTCCGTCCCTTCTGTCTCTCTTTTTGTCCCGTCCTACGAGCTTTTGTGTGACCTGCGAAAAAAAAAAAAATTGATATGGTTAGAGTCGGAATATTTACTGGTATTTTTACCAGAGGACTGGCGCGCCGCGGGCCGGGCATGGCAACAGACCCGGCCGCGGCCCACGACTGCTGGTCCGCTGGGAAGAGCAGAGAGAAGCTCAACCGAGAGCCAAAAGCCCCAGTGCCAGTCTCGACCGCGACTCCTCATGGCAGCCATGGCTCTTTTCTGCGTGGTATCGCCGGCATCCACGGTGTGGAGTCTCCGAGGTCACCAGCGACGAGTCACAGCCCGCACCGGCCGGCGCTACAAATCCTCCTCGTCGCCGTCGCCGGGTGGATGTCGACAGCGCGCATGGGACACCGTACGCCCCGTTCTCGTCCGGCTTCGATCGATGCCTTACTAATGTGGAGACATCCCAGAACTGAGAACGCACGGTGACTGCTTTCACTGACTCTACGGCGGACGGATAGCTCAATGTGCAGCTTACTGCGTACGAACGGCGGGGAAAGGTCAGCATATCATTGAAAGACTTCCCGAAGCTTGCTTGCCCTTTCCTCCGCGAAGGTGCAGAGGGCAGTTCGCGGGGTGCTGGTTGAGCATGGAATAAACATGCGGATGGGGACACTAGCTTGCAACCCGTTCTCAGTCGTACCCGGAATTTCACACCGTAACCGGCCTCGTTGGCGAGGCCCTGTGAGACTTGGGCAACTTTCGGGCAGTGTTGTCGTCCATCACGATCCTAGCCCTGCCCAACCCAAGATGGCGCCGCCTGCAAGGGCAGACTTTTCAACGCGAGCTCTGCCACCAGTCACAGCTGCTCCTCCTTGCGGATCTGGGAGATCGTGGGAGGGGGAGTTGATTCCTTTTCTTCCCCGAGCCACACGCTGAGCAGCGCAGCTGTTTCTCCTGCCAAACCCAGCGCTGCGCAGGATGCAAACGCCAGAGCCAGAGCAAGGCAGGGCTCCTGTTGGCCAAGTTCTTCAGCTGCAGAGTAGTGTATACGGCGTAGTACAGAGACGGAGGTACGGGAATACAGTACTTGGTCGGGAGCTGCAGAAGTCGCAGACATGTGTTGACATCTGACTGACCTCTGTGAATCATCCCTGGACCCGACATGGAAAAGAGTCGAAAGATAGTGGCTTGCTCCTGCTTGATCGGGTTTGCTCGTCTTTTGTCCTCCCAGCTTGAGCTCACTGGTTGGAAGGCTGGATAGCTTGTAGAGGAGCAGCGACTCCACATGCTACACGTCTGTTGCGTCCAGCTAGCTGAACTGGCAGCATTTTTATGCCATTTTTATCCTGTTATCCATTGGTTGCGGAGTGCGATGAATAATAATATAATAATCATGCTGTTGAGTACGGGGCACTGTGTACAGGTAACTTAGAGGAGTTACTGCACCCGCAGCATCTTGTCCTTCAATTCGGGATCCTTCCACGGGTCCAACCACATGCCTCTCCACAAAACATTTCCGGAAACAGACCACTGCCCTTTGATTTGCTTCGCGCCCGAGCTTTCCTCGGTATACCACCGCCAAGCAAGTGGGAAACAAATCTCTTCAGTCTGGAAATAGACGTCAGATCCACATGGCCAGAGCCATCCAGTCGGGACGCCTCTCTTTGCACTTTGTCCGAGAAAGGGAACGGCCACACAACTGCCTTTTGCCCTTCCCATGGTTCCCGCGATTCCAGACTTCTTTTTTGTCTTTTTCTGATACTCGGTCTGAGTCGGTTCCAGAAATCCATGCTCTCTTCACCGAGCCTCTCAGATAAGCGCTCGGGAGTCGGTTGCGATTCTGCCCTGTTCGCTTCTTGCCGATGGTTCATATTCCATTCCTTTTTGCGGCCAGGTTGGACCACAGGAGCTGCGCCCCTTGTTTCTATTTTTTGAGCGCTACAGAGACACGATCATCAGATCCTGCCCTCTGAAACTTCGAATTGTTATCTCCGCCGCGTGGAGTTCAAGCTGAATCCCAAATTTAGTTCGCGAACCTAATATTAAATCTTGCAAAAGCCGCGTAGACGGCCGCAGGCGTGACTGGTTTCTGAATCTGGCCACTGGTGGCCGCCGCGATGCCAACCTTAACAGAGTAATCTGCCCATGGAAATGGAAAGCCTTGACTGATAACCCAAAGGGGTTAACTTGATGAATGCTCTGTTTCCTACCTTTGTTTCATCACTAAGAGCAACCACTTTTGGATCTACAAATCAAATCGTTTCTGCCTATTCAGCTAACACCAATGATTCCGTATCATCCAGCGCTGGAGATAAACTCCAGAGCTGAGGTCAACTTGAAGTTGAAAGAAAGCACCCAAGTTCGGATTCGGAACATTAAAGTTGCATGCTCAGCCTTCCCGTTCAAGTTTCCTTTTTCCCCTTTGGTTCATCTTTCGTTTTCAGTTTCATTGAAACTTAACCAGCATGAGATGAAACATGCATCCTCTTTTATCATCATCCTTTATCAAACCAACCCAGATCGATCGAAGGTCATTCATCCATCCGGATATTTATGAAGATCCATTCAATTCACTCGTCCAGTGGATTATTATCAACAGCTGAAAACCTGGAACCAACATCCGAATCAGAGCAAGTTAAAAATAACTTCCCCGCACATACTTTATTATTATTTACTACATGCCAACTTGAGACACAAGCGCGCTGCCTGAGAGTCTGTTTGTTTATTCATCTGCGTCATGACTTTTTCCGTTCTTTCTGTCTGCCAAGACAACTGCCGCCAAGGCAACGAAAGGCGAAGCACGACAAGGCTTATCCAATCCTCTGATTATTATTGCAAGCAAGTGGACGCTCTTCTTGGTTAGTGGTCCGTTCTGGAGTCCTGGCTGTCTTGGAGATGACATCTTCAAGATTTTACCCAGATACCTACCTAGGTTATCGCCCATGGTGTACCTAGGACCCGGGCGACAAGTCGGGATTACCTGACTAGGTATCAATAGGACGTGATATAACCCCTTTAAGTTAAGTGCCGTCATCGCTGCTATCCTCCGCTGCCTGGGCGGAACACATACGCAGTGTTCTGCCCCCGCCCCCGCCATCTGTGAAACTCTCCTCCGCCTCCGCCCTCTGGAAAAGGCCTGCGTTCGCGTAAGGGGTTACTTGCGCATGGTATCCCAGTTCGAGATCGTTGGGACTTGAACTTGGGGAAGTGGAGTTTCTTACAAGGACTCGGCTCTGAGCTTTCTTAGAGTGAACACAGGACAAGAAGAACTGGAGGACCGCTTCTTCCCTTCCATATGGCACCGGGTCAGAGCTGCAAAGCAAAGGGAAGCGCTTCCCATCCAACTGCACTGTTTCTTTGGGGCGACAGTGGGATATCATCACCTGTCAGCTACCCGGCAAAACACCAACACTCTTTACTCATTCACACCTCACTTCGACCCAGAGAGCTCAGATACATGACTTGATTTCCCAACTGCAGCTCTTCTGGTAATCACTCGATCCAGCCCCTTGAACAGAATCCCTCGTCACTCCAACGTCCACAGTATGGCCGATAATACACCTAGTTTGCGTCGATCCCGCCGCATCAAAAATAGACCGCCATCACAAACAGGAGAGCTCCCACCTGCACGGCGCCGTCGAACTCAGCAGCATACAGCGTCTCCATCGTTATCTACGACAATCCGCACCGCTGGTACAGGATCTTCTCATGTTCCTCCAACCGAACCATCAGCAGCGTCAACTTCTTTCCTACGTGAAGGCACCCCTACTGTGGATACTGGGAGTTCTTATGCTCCTCCAACCGAGCCGTCAGCAGCATCTCCTCCTGAAAGTCCTGCTCCAACTGGGCCAAGGCTTATAGCCCGTGCAGCGCATCGAAACGTGCACATTTTTGACAATCAAACGCCCCCAGTTGAGATTGGAGGTCTTCATGTGACAAGAGGCGTTTCAAAATCAGCTGCTATACGACATGACAGCAATCCTTGTTGTTGAACCTAGATTTTTTTTGGCATTTGCATGACGAACACAATCAGCAGGTGCCGAGAGATAATAACCTGGTGCAACCTGGAAATTATTACATTGTCTCAGACAGTGAGCAGATCCTTTTCTTTGTTTTAATTTTCGCCTTTTCTCTCTCTCTTATCTTTTTTGGCATTTGAAAGTCATGAGGACTGGCGCGTGACACTGACAGATAGGATCTAGTGGCTATCAGTATTACGAATGAAAGTGCTCTAACCCGGACTGTAACGGAACTGTCGTCGGCAACAAGACATCGTGCCTTTGCAGATGTGCGCGAACGAGATCGCGGGTGCATAATTACAAAGGTTCAGAATCCAGAAACGAACATCCAGGCTGGTGTCTGGGATAGCTTCCAGGCAGCTCATGTCTCTCCCCTGGCGTATTCGGCATTCTGGAATCAGATGAATTTCGATCGATACATCACTATCCCAGGGCCTGGTGGTGACAACGTCAACTCGGTTCAAAACGGATTTTTCCTTCGAAATCACATGCACGAACTCTTTGACACCTACGCGTTTTCCATTTCCCCGAAAGTACGCAACAGAATATACAACTGTTTTTCCTTGCAAAACGTATCGTGGCTGATGTTTCTTTGTATATAGCACGGCTACAAGATTATCTGCTTCCGCCCGGACATGGATAATATTGCAGGAATCTACCTCAGTGCTTCATTTATTTTGAACCCCAGGCGACCACCAGACGAACTTTTAAACTGGCACTTCCGCAAGGTAGTACTGACTAATATGAAAGGAATAGGGGAGCCGTGTTTTGAGAACGATTTTCCACCCGGGTCGGACATGGTCGGTCAGATCCTAAGAGGGCCAAAGCCTAGAGAAAGGATGGAATTCGAGCTATTTACGCGGCTCGGACATCTAGCGGAGGGTAGTAGGGCGTAGGGACGAAACGGGATTCGAGACAGGCACTAGGGCAATTTGAGGAAAGCGTCGTCGACTAACGCCTGTTTTGAGGCAGGTAGCTGTCTAATAGAGACCTAGGTAACTACAAGGCGGTCGAAAAGATCCATGAGTAGGCCCTTCTTTTTTTTCTTTTCAAGCTTCCAAAGGTCACTTCAACAATGGATGCCAGCTGCATTCAACGCTTCGTGTGCTCCAGAGTCGATCTAATGCTGGCTAGAGCTTTCAAAGACAACAGATATTTGAAATTATAAGCCATAAACAAGAAAAATGAGGCCATAAATAGGCAATCATAATGATAACGATATGATACTTCTGATATTTCTTTCCGTTGCTTCATCGTCTGTCTCCAGGATCACTAATAAATGATGACTCTACCTCAGAGACACATAGTTAGGGGTAGATATATGGGTAAACAACACGTATGAAAATCAAAAAGAACAAGAAGCTGGCATTACGACCGTACAATATAACTCGGCGACTTCGTCAGAATCGACAATAAATGATAGCAGCCCCGACTCCAACCCCATCCCCATCTTCCTGATCACAGATTTACAGTAAAACTGTAGTACAGCACAAGTGCCCGAAACCGGTCATTGTCAGTCGTGGCCTGGGAACCTTCATCCCATACAAGTTAGAAGCGCCCCGGCGTAAGTTTTGTCCCAGGCAAAGAAATGTATTCTTAGATTCCCGTTCCGTAAAAAAAAAGGTAGCGACAATTCATTGATTGATAAAAGCCCAAAACCTCCTCTAGAACGTGCTCGTGGCGTCTTTCACGTCAACTTCTGCTTGATGAAGAACGAACGGAGGTGCGAGAGCTGCCAGGCGCAGGTGGCAGAGAGGACGGCGATCTGGATCAGGGTCCAGCGCACGACACGGGCGTTGGTGGCTTCGGACTGGTCACGGAACTCGGCTTCTCGTTCCTGGAGAATCCCGCGCGTTAGCTTGCAGATTTATTTTTTTTCTCGCAGATAGAATAATTGATAGACGATGGAAATGGGCTACGTACCCGCTGGAACACCTGCTCCCGACGAATGTCCTGCAACCGCCCGTTCAGGTCCTTCACTTTCTGCACGATATCCGCGATCTTGCCCTTGTCCTCGCTCTCGATCTTGCTCGTCTCGCCGATGGCGATGTCGAGCGTCAGCTTGACGGCACCCTTGTTGTTGCTCGTCAGCCATCCTCCGCCCACGGCTTGCGTGTCGGCGGTGAAGCAGATCTTGTGCTGGCCCGAGTCGGCGGCGGAGAAGGTGAAGCGGCCCGAGTGGCCGCCGCGGTTGGTCATGACACGGTGGTCATTGTCGAAGGTCTCCTCGACGGTGATGAGCATGGTCATGGTGGAATCGAGGATGTGCGTGTTGGATTGTTGACTGTAGACCTCAGCTTTGTAGTTTCCTATAGGACGGTGTCGGTTTAGCAGACGCTCATGACTGTAATTGCTGGAGATTACAGGAATGCCCGTTGATTATGGCACGTATGATTGAAACATACCAACCACCAGGGTGTCCTTGGGCAATTCCTCATAAAAACATTTCGGCTGGCGCGCTTCCATAAAGAAGTAGAGAGCGTGTGCGGGAGCGGAGAGCGAGAGGATGGTGAGTGCGGCGAAGGCCTTGGACAGCCATGACGATCGTGACCTCGAGGGCGCCATGATTAGACTATGACTTCAAAGTGAACGGCAGGGACCCAGAAAGACGTCCTTATTTTGCTCTGCTTCGCTGCGAAGTTCGAGGTTGAACGCGGAGGATCTCCGGATCCAACTAAAGGGGTTTTGGTCAAGCTGGCACTACGGGGATCCAGGCTTGGCGCGCGATCTGCCGCAGGTCTTTGAGCCGCAATCGCCTCTTTCGAGCCTCAATCTCAACGACCTTCAACGCTTCCCCGCGCGTTCCAGTCTCGCCCCCCAACCGCCTCTGAGACTGTGCAGTGGCCCCCGGTGCAGACGGGCATTAACTTTTTAATTGTGCATTTACCTGTCATCGCGACCCTCGCGGTCGCAGATTCGCCACCATGGCCGCCGCGGATGTTCGCGACATGCTCGACCTGCCCGCGGAGGGGCAGGGGCCTCCAAAACCTCACAAGAAACCGAAGGTCGTCGAAAAGAGGCCTGGTAAGTGCGCGTCTTGTCGTCGATTTGCAAGTTCGAGAGCTGACTCAGTGCAGAGGGTATCACGCGAGAGCTCTTCGCGCTGCTCGGCGAGAGAGCACCTCCAATCGCCATCCAGGAGAACAAATACAAAGGACGGCCAAAATGGATGAGCAAAATGAGAGTCCGCCCATGGTAGGTTTCATGCTTCTTGGACTCCGTTATTATTGTGCATCGGCTGATGCCTTTTTTTTTCTCAATCAGGCGGATGACGCCTTTCACAAACAGCGCTCGTTCCGACGGCCTTGTTCTTCGCCATTGGCAGAGACAGCCGGATATCGCCAACCAACCTCCGCCGGAGGACGCGATGGATTTAGATGAAAAGAAAGAGGATGCCGAAGCTCCCAAGCCTCTGGAGCAGGAATACCCCTTCGCGAAGTACAATATCAAGGCGCAAGTGCCGAAACGATACACCGACGAGCAGTACAACAAGCACTTGAAAAGTGATGACTGGTCGCGGGAAGAGACGGATTACCTCATGGATCTTGTTGAAGAGTACGATCTAAGATGGGTTGTGATTGCCGACCGCTACGATTATCAACCGCCGCAGCCCTCGGAAGCGGAAGCAAACGCTGGGGCACTCGTGCCGGCGAAACGATACCGGACTATGGAGCAGATGAAGGCCCGTTACTATTTCGTCGCCGCGACAATGCTTGCTTTCGAACATCCACCTTCTGAGATGTCAGAGGCTGAGTTCGATCTATACGAAAAGATGATGAAGTTCGACCCGGAGCGGGAGAGAGCCCGCAAGGACCTGGCGGCTTTGCAACTCAACCGTACGGCGGACGAAGTACGCGAGGAGGGTATCCTTCTGGAGGAGCTCAAGCGCATCACAGCCAACGAGCAGAACTTCATCACCGAACGCAGGGAGCTTTACCAGCGACTCGAAGTGCCCGTCAGCGTGGGCAACACTACCATGTACCAGTCCAGCCAGGGCTTGTCACAACTCCTGCAGACCCTTCTACAGGCGGACAAGAGCAAGAAGAGGCGCACGTTGCTCGGCCCCGAGGGGGGAGCTCCCAGTCCGGCAAGCCAGACTCCTCAGAACGTTCCCAGCAACGTTCGCGACAGCAGGGCCGACACCCCCACCGGTCCTCCCGCTGCGCCATCTACCAAGAAAACCGCCGCTCAAGCAAATAAGGAGGCCCAGCAGGCCGTCAAGACGCTCACCCCGGCCGAAGAGGCCAAGTACGGTGTGCAGCACCACGACCGTCTCACGCCGGGCGTGCAGTTCCGCAGCGACAAGGCCCAGAAGCTCACGCAGGCCAAGTCGAACGTCCAGGCTCAGAAGCTGGCCGCTGCGCTCGCGGAGCTGGAAGTGCCCTTGCGTCTGGTGATGCCCACGGAGCGCGTCTGCAAGGAGTTCGAGAAGCTGATCCACTCGGTGAACCTGCTGCTCGACGCGAGAAAGGTGGCAGAGAAGGTGGAGAGCGAGATCCGGGTCCTCGAGGCGGCCAAGGCGGAACGGGAACGCAGGGAGAGAGAGGCAGCGGCAGCAGCAGCGCAGCAGCAAGGAAAGGAGAAAGAGAAGACCGAAGTGAAGACGGAGTCGGCGGAAGAACAGCCTGTCCCCTCTGCACCGGGAGGAGGAGAGGGAGAAGCCCCCGCCGCGGCCGCCGCCTCTACTGCTGCTCCTTCTGCAGAGGCTCCTACCGCTTCTTCTGGAGGAGCTGGCGAGAAGATTGAAGGTCCTGGTAATGTCGAGGAGGCACCCAAGCAAGCTGAAGGTGCCGAAGCAGCTGCTGGTGGTGCCGATAGTGCAGCTCCAGGTACGCCGTCTGGGAATTCTCACAAACGCTCTGCCAGCGTCATGAGCAGTGTCAGCGATAAGAGCAACAAGAGGCAGAAGAAGTAGGCCTTTTGTAAATATTCTCCCCTTCTTCCTTTTCTTTTTTCTCTTTGTTTTAGTATACCACTGGGATAGGTTGGTTGGTCGGTTACATCAAGGGCAGTGTATGTGTATAGATTTACTTATTGTTGACTACAGTTATTTATTGGTCTACCCGGGACTGCCGTGATTTATTAACGAGATGATATTTTATGAAGAGCAATACGGGGCATCCATGCTTGCTGAAACATCCACACTGTGGTTCTCCAAGTAAGAGAACAGCAAAGGCCTGTATTCTACCAGTTTTCGCAAACAACATACGATGTATCTCTTATAAATGGCTTGCAGCTTCCCCCCCCCCCCCCCCCCCCTCTCTCTCTCTCTCTCTCTTCACACCGCTCCCTTGCTTTGACTTCAGGGATCCACTGTCCCCATACTAGCCCGGAGGCAGAAAGGTGACAGTTTCGATCTTTCTTTCGTTTCGGGATGAGACGTATCCCCGCATCCCTCCCCCGGGGCCTCCGCCAAAAAAAGTTCAGATCCTCACTGAAAATCAAGTCATGGATGCTGCGATGCCGTCTCTTCCCTTCGAAAATGTTGGATTGGGCACCTACGCGTGTAAAATAAAAAAAGTTCGACCATTAGACATTAAAATCAAGACACTACTGCCTGCAGCCTTCTAAGAGTGCTTTCTTTCAAGGATGCTCCACCAAACACCCTACATAGAATAGAAACAGACATTCCACAGATCCGACATCATACGGGACCGAGTGAGGTTTTAACCCAACAAAACAAGGATCGCAAGAGCGTCTTGAGGTCGCTTGGCGTGCGCGCCGTGCAGATCGCCGCTTGTCCGCCCATAGGTATTAAATAAGATCGGGCGCCGTCGGTGTGCGATTTTTCTTAGCTGTTCTGGGCAAGTCTGCAAGACCTGCAGCGGTAGTTTGGTTCAAGGGGGTTCACACGAAAGGCATCTATGTATGTATGAAAGATCCATGTCGGGTCTCCTGCTAGGGGCATTTTGGATGCGGAAAACGAGATGATTTGTGTTGTTGTCACCGTAGAAATCCGATATGATATGCAATGTACTGCAGATAAATTATTGACTGGTTTCAATGCCTGTAGTTTAGCCTGAAAAAAAAAAAGCGAGATCTGTACAGTAGGGAATCATGATTTTGATGTCTAAGTGAGGGGTAACTGTGGGTTCGGTTGTTAGTCCCGTTGCTAAGAACAGCAACAGGCCAGGCGTGCTGACCAATGGGAGGTCTACGATACGATAGCATCTTCTCCACGAAGTGCAGCAGCTGTTTTCTAACGAGAGGAGCTTGAAGCTTTATCAAACAAAATGTTGTTCCGGACTGATGCATGCTGCTAAAATCGGGCCAAGGGTTGGAAGACCTAGCGGACTAGCTGCCGTGTTGGAGTCTGAGGCTTCGGATTAGATGGGGCTTTCACATGCCTACGCAGTGATAAGCTTCTTGGAGCATCACGCCACAAAAAATATCGTTGACACGAGGGGTTCTCCCCCCGCAAAGGAGGACCTGCCACCTGGTGATGCGCGTCATTTGGGGGGCGAGCCAAAGAATCTGACGATGCTGGTGGTACTGCAGCAGCCATGGAACCTGATAACCGGTGGACAGACCAGAGGGATGGGCGCGGGGTTCCATGGTGTTAAGAGATAAGATGGCTGTCGTCAGCGTACCCATGTGTCAACCGCCATGGTAATGAGAAACGCGACATGCACCAGCGCGAGCCGATGACGACAGAGACAGCTTCGAGCTCTGCAAGGGAGAGTCGGTCAGCATGACAATGAGCGTCGTGCGGAGAAGGGCATAACGGCCTCTCCGCACCCGGCCGGCCATGGAGCAGCGGCGCTGCTGGACGAGCACACCGGAGCGCGCGATGGGAAGCGATCAGACTGTCCCTCACGGCCGTTGCCTTCTTCCAGTGGCGCGGCGTCTGCTGCTCCGGCCGGCCAGACGGCCTCTCCACGCGTTCTCCCGGCGCTGCCCGCACAGCGGCTCCGCAGACGTGAAACTCGCCCCCTCACACTTTTTTTTTGCCTGTACTCGTACTGCGTAGACCGTAGGGCGCAGAGCTGTCGGGAGGAGCAGACGCCGGGAGCGCCCACATCCGGTGCGCGCCGTGGGATACTCGATTGGGTCGGTGGAACCGTCTGCGGCCGACGGCTCGGCGCCCCTCGCACGGCACTTATCTCCTCTCCGTCCGCTCCGGCTCCCTTCTCTTCTCTGCTCTCCTCCGTCCTCGCCTGCTGTCTGCCTCCCGTCAAACACACAGTACTCCAGAAAGACAGTGATCCCAGCCAGAGAAGAGCCCCCCCAGAGCTCGAGCCCGACGGACAATCCTCAATCCGCCTTCTCCCCGCCCGTTCGCTGAGATTTTCTGCTCGCGCTCTCTTCGCCAACCACCCGCCCAAGATGCGTGCCACCACCGTTTTGCGCAACGCCGCCAGGACCCCCCTGATCAAGTTCGTGGGCAAGCGTTCCATTCCTCGTACGTCTTCCGTGCTGCAGTCCTCTCTGTGATTGAAGCCTAATTCAATTCTGTCTCGCAGAGTCCGTCGACCACACTCCTCGAGCCCACCCCGCCTCTCCCACCGGCGTCCTGCCGGACTCCTTCGCGGCCTACCGCTCCAAGGCTCAGCAGCACGGCCCTCTCAACGCCCCCGGCCGTCTGTCCTCCCTCTCCTACGGTGCCATCGGCCGCCAGTCGGGCGCCTCCCTGGGTCCCGTGGAGCCGAAGCCCGGCGAGTTCTTCGACCGCAACGAGCTGCCCCCGCGCTTCCACCGCATGCCATGGACGGAGGCGGAGATCGAGGCTGTCGAGACTGGGGGAGCCAGTCTGGTCTGCTAAAGTGACACGATAAATCCATAACGATACGAAGAACGATGGATTGTGACGGTAGAGGAGTGGGGCTGGCAAAACATGGCACGTGGACGAGGACAGGGAAGGAACAGAACAGCAGGGTGAATCCGAGACCATAACGAACGAACGGCCCGCCCGCTTCTGCAAGGGATATTTTATTTTTCCACCGATGACGGACGATATATCTTCGTCATTGCCTTGATTATGGACGTCCCACCCATTGGTCCATGGACGCGGCACGTCTCTCACCCAGAGTCTGACTGTGCACCCTGCTCGTGCACCTCGCAATGACTGCCATATGGAACGGCAGGGACTGGGTTCCGGTTGTTATCTGTATTCCCCTCTCCCGTTTTCTCTTTCACTTTGTCGATTCGGAGCGCTGGTGCTTTGCGGCACTGGTTGCGTGTCTCCTGGTCTTATTCTTCCCTTTGGTGTTTATCGGTTATTCCAGCATCTGTCTTTGTCACAGGCGGGGTCTTTTCCATGCATCAGTATATACGTTGATCCGTTTTATCACTGCGCAAAAGCATACGGGATAGATAGGTCTAGGTACTCCCTAGGGTGCATGACTTTGTGCTGGTGCTCTCGGGAATGAATTAGATAGACCATTGAAACTGAACTTTTCGACCAACTGACAACATTCTATCTGTAGACATCAATTGAGAGCTAAGAAATCAGTAGTCACTGATCTTAAGCTTAGAACCACCATGTGCTAGCTAGCTAACCCAATGAACTACGGCGTAGACCTTGCGAGCCTGATGTTGACACCCCGAGTCCCGACGTCATCCCCGCTCTCTCCGAAAACAGCCACGCGACGAGGCTCGAGCAACCCTCGTCGAGGTGCTCGGACCGCAGCCAACTACAACCGCACCTTTACTACCTCTGCTAATCCAGACAACCTCATCCATCAGAATACGTAGGTACCTGCCTAGGGACAATTAAATTAAATCAACCACACATCCAAATCCCAGCCCCACGATGTCTCTCTTCCCATGATAATATATACCTTATACCATACCGAAAAAGCACATAATCGTGATCCAAGAAAGGAAACGATCTCTAGGATGTGATGACGCCCATCAACGCCGGGATCACCACTAACATCACCGAAACCGACGAGGTCGGCACCCCCATCGCGACGTATGTCTACTCGGAGTCTGTGGATGTGGATGCGGATGCGGCGGCGGGCCGGGACGAGGCGGGAAACAACAAGAGAAAGAGGAGGAACAAGGTGATGGGGAAGGGAATGACGGAGATGACGGGGATGAAGGGGAGGAAGGGGAGGAAGGGGAGGGTTGATGTTGTGGTGAGTTTTAGTTTTTAGTTGCGTTCGATTTTCTTTCCCCTTTGGAATCGATTTTGCTTTTCTTTAATATTAAGTGTCTTTTTTTATTTATTTGATTCGTTGGTTTCCTTTCTTTTCTGCTTTCATAATGATAGATCCGACGATATCGGAGGGGAACTTTTTAGTTCGTTTGATCGGTATTATTTGTCATGAAATGAGCCAGATGTCGGATGGAAGGATGTCTGTTTTATTCTTGGGAGTTTGGAGATCTTGTCGTATATTCGTTCGATTCTAGATCGACGCTGTTGTTGCACTTTTTGATCTTCTTACTGGGTTTATGGTCCCTTTCTTTACGAAGTCGGTCTTCGTTCTTATGATCTTTTATCTTCGTCATTGCTGCTCTAGTCGTTGAACATGCACCCTGGAACATCTCTTCATGTCAATTGAATTCAAGCTTCAGGACCTGCTTTGTCACCCCGTTTATGGCTCATTCCGGAGATGAATCTTCTCATTATGTTCGAGATCATCTCATTAATTTGTCCATCTGTGTTGAATCTTCTGTTTCCACTGTTGATCTCTGCCACTTTGTTTCGAACTGTTCCCTCTGAGAGCACATGAGACCTTCAGTTCAATCTCTTCAGATGCAAGGAAGCGCGCGGCCAGAAGCAGAGAGGATATCAACATTTGTCGATCCGACTAGCTAACCGTCTGCGTACATTCTAGCCATCGTCATCGCTACAACCATGGTCGCTCTCAGCATCGTCACTCCTCTCGTCGCTCATGAATGTCTTCTTGCCTGCCGGGTACCCGCACAGCGTCAGCAGTGATTATCTCGAGTGAGTATGCTCCATCAAGCTGCTTGTATTCTTAGCTTTGCAATATGTGTCGCTCCCTTACTACGAAATCCCGAAGGAGCCGTACAATTGGCCTAGGATAATCAGAAGAATGCTAACGCAAATGATATTGTCTGCGTCTCTAATTTAGGTATCAAACATACGTAAGTTTTCAGTTATTCCATCCCGTTCCCTTTGATATGTTGTCATCTACTATTCTGTAGAACTTGTTTTTCTTTTTTTTTTCAATTAGCAATCTATCGACATATTCTGCTAGTAACACCACATCGACAGTGAACTGATCAGCATCTAGGACTCCCTTCAAGCGTTCGCAAGCTCCATCGCAGGATTACTGTCCTCTCGAGCGGTCTTACAAGGTCCGTTTGATTTCTCTCACTTGTTTCCCAACTTCTGGAGATGGCCTTCCTCTAGTATCATCATCATCGTCATCTATATACGTCGTAAAACATCCGTGCCAACATAGTTGACGACAATCCCAGGCGTCGGCGTCGGCGACGCCACCGCCTCGCCCACGTCCGCCCTCCTCCTGCACATCCTGCAGGACTCGTCCGGCCGGATCGCGACGATCCTCTTCGCACACCGCGTCGGTACGGCCATCGAGCCCGAGTGCAAGATGTACCGGCTCGCGGCGGACGTGTTCAACGACGCGGCCATGCTGCTGGACTGCCTGTCGCCGCTGGTCGGGACGCGGGCCGCGCGGGTGGCCGTGCTCAGCGGCGCAGGGGTGCTGCGGGCGCTGTGCGGCGTCGCGGGGGGCAGCTCGAAGGCGAGTCTGAGCGCGCATTTTGCGCGGTGGGGGAATCTGGGGGAGGTGAATGCTGTAAGTTGCTACACTCTATAATGTTTCTGTTGTGTTGTTCGAGTCTCGACTAGATATATCGTCCTGCGAGGCTGTCAATATGTTGATGTCAACAATGGACTGTTCCGCTCCTGTCGACATGTATCCGTTCTCTCGATGAATCACTACAGCATAACTAACACAACTCCAACAACAGAAAGACTCCTCCCAAGAAACCATAATCTCCCTCCTGGGCATGCTCGTCAGTCACTCTCCCCTTTCCCTCTACTTTCCCCCATTCCACCCGCATACTCGAACCCTCTCCAACTGACAACTGATGACGACAGGTCGGCTCCCTCGTCGTCTCCCACATCACCACCCCGTCCGCAACCTGGACTGCCCTCCTCCTCCTCCTGGCCCTGCACCTAGCCACCAACTATGCTGCCGTGCGGGCGGTGCACATGACGAGCCTGAACCGGCAGCGCGCGAACATTGTCTTCTCCGCGCTGCTGGGGTCGGATCCGGAGCTGGATGTTGACTCGTTAAAATCCGGCCAATATAGTTATGTAGAGAAGGAGAAGAAGGGCAAGAAAGAGAAAGGGGAAGAGGAAGAAGAAGAAGAAGAAAAAGAATGGAAGATCCTCCGACCAGAGGAAGTAGCACGCCGAGAGAGGATCTTTGAGTGGGACGGGATGTTACGCTGGACTTTTGAGTCTCAGTCATCGGCATCACCGTCATCATCATCACAGATCCTCGGATCCTGCCGCATCGGCGTACCGCTGAAAGATCTCCTCTTTCTCCTCCAGAAAGACTCTCCCTTCTCCATATCTACATCCGTCTCAAGATCCAAATCCACATCTACATCCATAGACCCGCACCAGCCGTCCCTCCTCCCCCGCCTCCTGGACCTCTTCGCCTCGGAATCCTACCTCCTCTACATCTCCGTCTCCGCCTCCCGTACCCGCACCCCAAACCATGTTTGCAACGCAGCCATCGTCCTCAAGCAAAACTGCACCGTGCACGCGCAGCTGAAAGCGTGGGTCCATGCCCTGCTCGCTGCGAGGGTCATTTCATCATCTTCTTCCAGAGAACATGTACACGTACAGAAGAACAGGAAAAACAACGCTGATGATCATGGGGAGGAGGAAGAGGATACGTTCGGGATCCTCTCCCGCACGCTCGCCTTCCTGAACGAAAAGCGCCGGTTCGAGCGGTACCTCCGCCGGCTGGCACAGGAGGCGGGATGGGACTTGGACGTCGCGGGGCTGGAGACGAGGCCCGGGAGGAGGGTGCGGGTAGGATAAATTAGATAAGTCTTATTATTATTAGCTTTTTAGGATTAGAATCGGAAGAAGAAGATGATGAACTCCAAATCTCGAATAGGCTTGGTTCGTGAGACTAACCTAATGCAGGTTACCTAGGGCAGTCATGTACTCTAGTCAGGTTGTATTGTAGTAAGCAAGTAAAAGTAATCCGTCTGCGTTTGTCTACTTAAGTTTTGTCTGTGGAGATTCAATCTATCCTGTCTATCTATCCTATCCTATCCTATCCTATCCATTCTGCCTAGTAATCTACCTGATCTATATATCTACCTATCTACCTATCTAACGCTGGCAGAGGTATAACATGCTGTATGTACAGTACATCCGGTATGTAAACCGTACACATGCATGCATGACATAGATATGTACATGTACAATACACGTATGTTCATACATTACATTATAGACAGACGGAAAGAACTGCAGATAGATAGATAGATAGATAGATAGATAGGATATATTGCACGGTACGTACTAGTACATACTGTACAATGGATTCCTTCCCTTTTTTGCCCTTTTTCATAAATTAGATTAGATTCCTTTCGATTTATCTTTGCTTTGCTAAAAAGGAAAAAAAAAGGATTTGATATCAATGCTCTGGTTGGTTGGTTTGTACTGCTGGGCAGCAGTTACTAAGGCAGCCAGTCAGCCCACTAGACTAGAAAGCAAACAAACACGAAGAATACCTAGAGAGAGAGAGAGAGAGAGAATAAGAATAGAAAAAAGAATAAGAGTCGAGTCGGGTCAGGTCCCGTTCAGCGGGGAATGTGGAGGCGCGCAAAAAGACCGTGTGCGATTTGATCTCCTCGTTTAGATACATAGTAGCCCCTGACAGTACAGTACCTACCTACCCTAACCGTATCTATCTCCTACCAGGATAGGGGACAGATTGATAGATAGATAGTCGGGACGGGAGGAACCAACCACACCATGCAATGCCATGCCATACCATAACCGTACCATTATTATTAATGGCTCTTCAAGGACTACTGTGCACTACTGCTACTAGGACCAGCTTCTTAGACCGCAAAGGAAGCAAGGTCTGTAACCAATCCTGCCAGACAAGTATGGGGTATGTATCTATTGATCGATTGATTGTATTCCATCAGATCATACTACACGACACAATGCAAGAAGCTAAGCTACCTGGACACATACTCTAGGTTGTAAAAAATGTAACAGACAAGATGAGCAGTCAAGGCAATGTCCACCCATCCATCCAATCACTCATTGATCTTCATTATCATATCATTATCATTATCTCATCTCATATCACATCACATGGCCAAGACGAGACAAGACAGAAAAGGCATCAGGAGCGAAGATCATGAAAACACGGACGATTGCCACACCACCACACCACCGCCACCACCACCGGTATAATACAGCATGGATCTCTCAGAGATGCAAACAGACAGACAGCATGCGGATATCTCACACAAATGCCGTAGCCGACAACTCAACTCGTAAGATACACAAAGGCGAAGACAAAACCGCCGACCACGCTCTATATGGTGACAACACACAAAAAAAAAACTTTGGACTCGTCTGCTTTGCTCAAAAACGCCGTTCATGAAAGCGCAAATACACCAACGTCCCAACCGGTAAGGTAAGCGCTGCGCCGCGTGCTCATGCTCGAAGAGTCAAGAGGTGAGATGCGTAAAGATGATGGATGTAAGGGGGCATCAGTTGCGTGAACGAGTCGTGATGCATGGCAAGATTGACGCGACGAATCGAGGGGTGAGGAAGAGTATTATGCATTTGTTCCCATTCCATGCAGAGTCTCCCGTAACCGTGTGCTAGCTGCCGCTCCGCAGATTGTACAAGAAAATAGGAAAATCGCCCCCGTCTATACAGTTTTGAACATCAGGTACCAAAGAAAGGGTTCCTGACCCGACGCGATGCATGAATGTAATCCCCAGAATTGCGTTCCATGCACAGGGTTATTGGGTAATGACACAGCGAATGAATCGTACGGTCATGCCAACATCCATGGAGAATGGGTGAATCATCATCATTCCCCTCTCTCCGGGGACCTCTGGTCGCGTTGCGACGACCCGCTGCCAGAGCGTCTCTTCCAGCCGAGCTTCAAGGTCATTTTCTTCCATGGGTTATCTGTCCTTGATTTCGGACTGGGGCCCGGGAAAGGGTTCAAGTCGCCGAACGGGGGCGTCGTAGGCGGCGTCATTGGCTCGCCAGAAACAGGGCTCGACAAGCTTCCCGAATCACTTGACAGAATGGTAGAGCCGGAGTCACCACTGGCCGTGGAACTATGACCAGATATGCGACTTGCCGTCTTCCCTAGGGCGGCGACCATGCTCAGGGCAGGGTTCGTGCGACCCGAGTGAGCGCTCCCAGGCGAGCGCGGGGACGCAAAGTCAACCATCGACGACTGAGGAGACAGCCGTCTTTTCCCCCGCGTCAAGACACGTTTGACCGTGCTCTCTTCGAGACTGGAGTTGGAAAGCGTCATGGGATCGTCAGGGCTGCCATACGGCGAGCCAGACTGCGGCATGACATGAGCCGACGGGGAAAGGCTGTTGAGAAAGGGGATAAATATCGACTCCTCCATCAGGTCGTGTATCCGCTTCACGGCCGAGTCCAGCGTCTCGGGAGGAGGGGGCGTTGGCGAATGGGCATGCTGGAGCAGACCGTCGCGAACCTCGCTCGAGAGGTTGATCTCACGCGGTGAGCCTGGGAAGATGTAAGCAGAGAGCAACCGCTGCCAGAGCATGCATAGATGCTGGCTCTGTGGGCAGTCGGTACGGACAGGCGATTCCCCCAGTTCGTGGGACACAGAGCGGTAGGCGTCTGCGTACCGCGTTGCCTCCATGGTGAACTCGAGGGTCTCGAGGCAGTGGTTCTGCGAGAGGTAGGCCATGAAGGCACTCAGGGTATAAGGAGGAGAGGATCTGTTGGCGAGAACGTCGTCCAAGGTCGGTCGGATTGTGCAAAAGGGTCCGGAGGGAATGGCAACGGTGAGCGGCCGGGAGCCTGCAGAGCTGTCCATGTTCGCTTCGTCGTCTGTGTCACCTTCCAATGACGTCGAGGAAAGCCGTGGGCTCGAATCGGGTGTGAGATTCCGGGAAGACACGGGCGAATGTCGCGTCTTCCTCACGAGCATCGCGTAGAGCGGGCGCCTCGTCCTGTGGTGCGAGCGTCCTGTCTTCACCTCGGGGCCTCCTCTGTTCCTCCGGAATCCTTCCAGGTTGAATGCTGTAGAGAACCCCCGAACCCGCTTGGTTGCGCCCACCGCTCCTGCGTCCCCTGCGATATCTGCAATCCCCGTCGTCTCCAACCTGACGAGCGGAATTCCGCAGAATCCAGAGATATCACCCTCACTCCCCTTGAATCAGACAGAAGGTGGATACCTGCGCGGAGCACGCAGGGTAGAGAATCGGAAAACGTATGTGACAGGCGTGGGACAGATCGTCGATGTCACCGGACCGATGTGGTAGCTTACTTCAACATCGAACTTGTCAAACACGTTCCTGCTATTCCCCTCTTCGTCTTTTGCTGTGTTGCAATGACGCAAGATACTTGAAAGACTTAAGAAACAGAAGTCCGGAACAGGTCGCAAACGCTGTATTCGAAGCAGACCACATACAAAGACCGGGGTATGTATGGAGTGGTTGTCTTTGGGAGGTCAATTATGCGCGGAGGGATCAGAAGGCAAGGCCTACGCCGTGATCGTCGGGTAGTATAGGAGGGGATCGAGAATCGAAGAAATGCAGATAGGTCTCTAGGAGCGCGGATCAGTTGCAAGTGATATATACACCTTAGTGCCGGTGGAAACGAGCGAGCGGTGTAGCACAGGGCTCGAGAAAAGCGCAAACACGCGGAGTAGGTGACAGACGATGAGCCAAGAACGGGCCCCAGTGTCAATACCTCTTTTGAACAGAGGCAGAAGCCAGGGCAGCGGTCTCGAAGAAGCAATACAACGGAAAGAGATGGAGGAAGCGTCTCTGGCACGGACGACGAAACGTGCGGCAGAAGTAACCGCCAGCGCCAACCACCGCGATCCCAACCCAACCAGGGTCCGCCCACAATAAGAGTAGCGGGTTGCAGGTGCACTCTTGAAACCCGCACCTCTCAGCCTTTATTTCAGCGCGGGATCCACAGCCAAGTTCTGGACGGGGAGGCCTGGTCCTTTTTATGTGACTCCCTTTGAGAAGCGACAGATGCACACGGCTTCAACGTCCGAAGGGCAGGAGGTGGAGACGGAGCGGGCCAGCTCGCAGCATGGTGCGCTAGGTGCGATGATTATCTCACCCACCGCAGCGATCCTCCTGGCAGAAGTGTGGGAGAGACGTGCCAGTGACGAGCTGGAGCGGATACCCTGTGCGCAGCTGCTTGGAGTCTGGGCGTCTCTGGTGGATCTGGCGATGCTGATTGACAGCCAGCTCGCCGCTGGCCGGTGGACTGAGGGATGGGGAAGAGGGAGGGGCGCAGAGGGAGGAAGGCCGACAGAGGAATCCACGCTGGAGGAGACGGTGGATACGTTGCGGATGGGGTGGAGAGAGAGGGATCGGGACGACCCACCGGTGATGCGAGACGGCGGTGATGCGACGCGATGCGGTCGAGAGCCTTGCAGAACGCAGGAGGTTCAACCGCACCGTCGGAGAAATAGCACGGCCAGCATTATTATCATTGTCCTGGACGGCGGCAGATGCGGCAGGGAGGCGCAGGGTGGCGGGTGTTGTCTTCCGCCGGCGTCCGAGAGGAGGTGCGGTACAGGTGTGTGAGCGTGTAGGGGTGCGCTGCGCAGATCCACGCCGGTTGACGATACAGAACCTGAAAAGAGAAGAACATTAGCTTCTTTGCCCATTCCAGATACCAAGCAACGTGCTGGTCAGAGCGCGGATCTGGGGTCCTGGTTGGCCGCGGCGCCGGATCTGCGCTCGCCAAGCGGGCAGTGCAGAGGCGGGAGAGAGGTCGCCGGCGGAGGCGAGATCTCGCGGTCTGACACTGACCGACTGGCGGTGTCTAAGAAGAGTTGCCAGGAGCGGACGGCCAGGCGCTGAAAGACGGAAAGGGCGAAGAAAATGGCAGAGGAGTCGCCAAGGGAGGGATCTCGCCCTGCAAGGGTGCTCTGACTGTTGCTGGATGGCCGTTGCGGGTTGGATGCTCGGTCGGTCTGGTCGGAGTGGTTAACCATTACGTACGGAGAAGCCTGGCAAGGACGCTGCTCCAGCACGCGAGCGGAGAAGACGCTTGAGGCTCTCTTGCGTCCTGCCTGATCCAGCAGCCAGTCGATGCGACCCGAGCATGCAAGGGCACGAGAACCTTGGTCCCGTGCCTTGCGGTGTACCGGTACGACGCTGGTACCCAGGACCGCGCGCATGCTGCGTGGGAACCGGAGTACTCCCAGGTCGCATGTACCTCCAGCCCGATCCGAAGCCCTAGGCGCGGCCGGGGTGGCGGCCCTTCCAGAAGGCGGCGAGAAGAAGCTCTGCCGGGGTGACGTGGTCGCGGCCGCTCGCTCCCGCTCCACCAGTGGGAGCGTGTTCCAACCCCTCTGGTTGGCCGTGGCATTACCGTGCTCGGCGCCGCCCTTCACCGCAGCCCCGGCCCGGCCGCCCGCTCCATCCCTCAAGGGGCTTTTTGCCACGGCCCACACGGCGGCTTCCAAGACCGGAAGGAGTGCCTGGTCCCGACGACCGGTGACCAGCCCGCGTGCGTCGTCGAGGCTCGTGACGGAAGAGGGCCGTCTGTTCGTCGCCACGCTGGCCGTCGTCCTACAGGTCGCACGCCTTCCAGCGCTTCGATACCGCGTTCTAGCCATTTTCCTCGCCTTCTCGAAGCCTGATGAATCATGACTGACTGATTTGAGATCGGACCGCCGTCCAAGCGCCGGTGACCTCTGACGCCTGCTGCCACTGGTCGCGAGTGACAGACATGCGACAAATTCGGGCAGGATCGGACAGGCATTTTCATTACGATCCTGAATTTCCGTCCGAGGTAGCAGCAGCTGATACTGTAGCGCGACTTAGTTTAAGGTTGTACTCCCGTCCCTGCTCCGTGCCTGGGTAGCAACCTTGGAACCTTGCCATCAGCCAAGACACATCATCAGCCCTACCTAAAGAACCGGACAACAAGCATGTGTTCTAGAACACCCATGGAAGCCGGGATCCCGTGGTTTTTATCCATGATTCAAAGATCTACGCAGTAGAGAGGCTGGTATTATTATCACTCCGTGTCCTTCGAGATTGAAGATCCTGGCCCCAGTCCATTTCAACTACTGATCTATTGAACGCTATCAGAAGACGGATTCAGAATCGATCTGAGCATCGATGGCGGAAATTGCGTACGCGGTCCTTGCTTCACTCAACATCAGATAGACAAAAGAAAAACTTTCTTTTCGCGCAGTGGCCTCGTAAGGCTGGAATGTCTGAGCCCGACCGAGATCTTGGCACAGGCAAATTTCAGCCCAACGTAGCTACCTACTCCGTACTATACCCAGTTCTCACATCACATGCATTTCGGAAGTCACTCCGCAGTATACGCTCAAGTATTATTCAAAAGAGCGAAAGGGAAAAAAGCCACCATTACGGAGTACTTGCAGACAAAGAAAAAAAATGAGCCGGATCTGCAGCAACCAGCAAGCCCGCGGACCCGCAGATATAGATATTTTCCGAACAGACAAAGAACGCGACGACGCCTCATGCAGTCTCGTACATGTATGCAAGTCCTGACCCCTGTTCTACAAGTAGTGTCCCGTCAGACAGGGATGAGAGGAACGGAGAAGAAAAAAAAGGAAGGTATATTGAAAAATGTCCTCTTACATGATCCTTACATAAGGCAGTTAGTAGTAAGTCATAACAACGATCCTCGTTGATCGCGCTGATCGATCGACGGTGTGGCTCGGCCTCTTTCTTTGCCTCCATCTCCAATTTTCCATGATCTCCACTTGTACAAAACTCAAAACCGAGATCAACGGGACGAGGCGCGCAAAAGAAAAACAAAAAGCTCAGGGCGGGTAGCAGCGCGGCTCGCCGTCGTGATTCATGCCATGCCATGTCAGCTTGCATTGATTGCTATGCGAACCTTATTCGATTTACCTTGAGTTAAACAAACAGACCCCTGAGACAATGTCGTTCGGGATCTTCCGTGAACTCGGCCCGGTAAGGAGAGGAATTAAGTTATTGCTGGTGTTGCCAGATACTACTACAACTTACTACTGTACTGTACCTGCCTGGACTTTGTCCACGTACGGAGTAGGTAGTTAGTTACCTTTACGAGCTGACGCATGCGACGGAACGGGATCCGAGTCCGAGTGTCTTTAAAGTTGATTGATGGACGTTCCTTTCCTTCAAGTTGAGGAAATAATAATGGGTTATGGAGCCTGAGCCCAATGTTACTCTTGCATGCATGGTGATGGTGGTAGTACTTGTACTCCGTACTTACGGAGTAGTATGCAGTACTGCACTGTCTTGACTATTATTATTATTATTATTGATAGTCGAGATTGCCAAAACCCTGAAAACAAAAAAGCCGTCGATCCCCGAGCCACACTAGTAGTTGTATCAGGTCCGTGATCCATCAGGAACGCGCCGCAAGGTCCACGTTGTTAGTAAACGTTGACTTGGACATAGAGGTCCCTGGCATGTGGTACCCCTAAAAAGCTTACCATCCTCGGAACTTTTTAGGGTTCTATTCTAGAATCAATAACTTCTTTCCTTCTATCGAGGCAGTTGCCTCCCCTAGGCTGTCAGAAAAAGGAAGCAAAGACAGAATATTTCAGTAGCAGCAGATAGATAGATAGATATTCTGATCAGAATGTCACTATGTACGGAATACTCCATACTTCATTACTTAAAATAATAATGACTGTGACGTCGTAACAATCCTTTTTTTTTATCAAATCAATAGGTAGTTTCGCACCATGCAACAAACGCCTCCATCTGAACAGCAGAGAACAGACCAGAACAGAACAACGTTTCAATTCCGATTCACATCCAATTCAGTAATTGAATCCACGTCTGTCTCCGACCCTTATAAGAAAAGATAAGAAGGATGTCTCTAAGGAACCATGTCAATTACTTAGTATGTAACAATGCATGATAGCGAATCATATCACTTTGTAAGTGAATGATAATGACAATAACAATAGTGATGTAGGCGGGGTCAGTGCAACACCACATACCTAGGGTCGAATGGGACCTGGTTCAAGATTTGAACAAAAAGCAAAAGAAGGGGGTTCATTTGTGGACAGCCTGTTAGGAAAAGAAACCCTACAGTCCGACATAGATGAATAGATAGACAGACAGACAGATAGATAGATAGATGTAATGATATTATTCTAACTCCCAAGTAGGTGGCAGAGAAAGTAAGGTAAAGTTGGACAAGGGTCCAGCCTGCGGGACGGGTCCAGGTCAGTCAGATCTTCTAGACTTCTACTGCATGGGAAGTTGGGAACACTCTTCAGCCCCCAAGTGTGCCACTATCCATGTACTGTAGATCAGCCAATGCCACAACAGAATCAGATCTCGGAATTCTTCCTTGGAAATAAAAAAATGGTTGTAGTAGTACTAATGTACATGTACGAAGGGAGGGAGGGAGGGGGTGGTAACGGGAGAAAATCAGATTCGACTACATGACATGATGGGTCACAGGCTCACAGCACAGGTTCCATGGTAAACATTTCCTTTGTCATTTGTGTAGTATTTTTTCCCCCGCTTCTTCTTTAAGTGACAGAAGCTTTTCGTTTTTACTTTTGCCACCTGGCTGAGGTTAAGGAACGATGCCTGAACCTGAACCTTGGGTAGCACGTATGTAATATGTACAGTAGTACCTGTGGAGCCACCTCGGAAATTCTAATCCCAAAAAAGCTTTGCGGAAATCGAATCCGCATTCTGTATTATTAGAATGGCATGCTATCCGGCCTGGAGACCAGGATAGAAATAACAATTGATTGGGCAGTAACCAGAACGATTTGCCTCCTCCAACATGTAGGGTCTCAAAAGTGTGTATATATACTTTATGGATTTCCCACTGCTAAATTTATAGCAACTGACTACAACTGTTCACCAAACTTTATAACGACCACCCGTCACAGTCACGAGCACCACCCGCCCTCACTGCACTGCATCCCATGACCTCGAATGGAGCAACTTGTCTCAGTCTGGATCTGATGGAAATAGCATACATACATAGATAGATCAAGAGGTTGTATTCCGTGAGCAACGATATTGCTAAAAAGTATTTCTTTTGGCCACCCCGTATCCCCACATTATCTAAATTTATCACAAACTGCAAGAAGTCGAAGCTTCGAACGCCTATTCCTATTCGTTTTGTTCCTGTTCAAGTATATACTCCGTCACGGCCGCTCCGAGACCGTTGGTGGTGGTGGTGGGTGGCTAAACGACACGACGCCATGTTTGACTTGAGATCGTCCCGTGCGACGTTGCAATGTCCTGTACATGCTCCATACATACATGCAACAGACGGTGACCAACCGCCTACAAGGCTGGGTTGGGAGATGTGTACTCCGTCGAAAGAAGGTGATGATCTGAAAAGCAGTCTCAAGTTGGGACTACCTCTACCGAAGCAAGGGAACTTCACCAAACATTGGATGCTTATCTCGCCTAAGCGGCCACACACTTATGCAGTGGTACGGAGTACACGCCGCTTCTCCTCATAGAGCGGAGTGAGTGACTGTGTGTCATGTGCCCTCCTGACCCTCGCTCCGGTCTCGAAATGCAGATCCCGGTGCGGAAAGACCATCATCAGACAGAAAACCAGGCAGCGCTGAACCGGATGAAACAGACAACTGCTATGCGCGGTAATAATGATATTCCTCCAATGTATAGATAGCCACATACCGGCGTAAGAGTTGATTAATGAGTCCACTTACTGTGACCAAGTGACCGTTTGGAGTGTTGAAGACGGGGCTATTTACAGCAGGAGTAAGTTAAGAATGACCGTTTGCTTTGGCTTGGTATATGTACTTTACAGTCATATATGAATGATATGATATGAGAGGCAAGGTGGTACGGATTAGATTAGATCAGATTGGATCAGAAGTATGATTGGGATCAGTTGTTAATGATTTCTAAGGGTAGGTAGGGTGTGGTTTCTTTTTCTTTTCTTTTCCTGCTTTGAGTTGGGATCGATTATCTATTAGAGATTAGGCACCATGTACACACAGAGAGATGGGTTTGTGATGTGAATTAGGTAGGTAGTAGTAAAGCTTCTTTTAATCCTAGCAATTACTTATTTTGTAGTAATATGTCTACTACTGACTGCTGTACACATAGATACATCAGATATCTGTCCATCCATCAATTCATCACCAGGCGGTATAGTACAGTAGTACCTAACCTAACCTACAGGCTAGGCAGAACAGATACTTAAGAAACAAGATCAAATCAACCACCCCACAAACCCAAGAACCTCCTCCTTCAATCAATAAGGGGGACCAAACCTGCTACTGGGACTGCAACACATATTCTGTCCCGTTGCATCCTGTCTGTCTGTGACCCAGAGCGTAACCAAACAGACCTGACCTGACCTGACCTGGCTGGCTCATCTTATCTTGTCTTGTCTCAGCTTAGCTCTGTGTTTTGTCTGACACCTAACATCTGACATGTGACATGCAATGTCTGACATGTGTCACAGAAATGCAAAAACACAACTGCGAATGCCAGATGCAAATGCCAAATGCAATGCAGTAAGACTTATTGCCTGGCTGGCTGGCTGGCTGGCTGGCTACTGGCTGGATCGGAAGTTTATACAAGGGCGAGGGCAAAGGAATCGGAAGATTCTTGTTGCGCACTTGGCAGTAGTAGAAGTGAGAGAGTGGGGGGAAAGTATACATACAGACCTCCTTACGCATGTAATCTACAGTAAGTACAAAAGTACATCATGCATCAAGCATGTTTTGGATAATACGTATATATACATATATCTATCTGGCTTCGAAGGGGGAAACAATGAAAAATACCTCTGCCATGTGTACGTAGGGTATGATAGAGTAAAGCTTCAGTTGACTGACCCCTCATCATTCATCAACAGCCACCCGATAACGGGATGTCGGGATACCATATCAACACCATGATTGTCGATAGGCATTGAAAGAGAAGAGAAGATAATCGAGAAGTACAGTGAAGCCATTTGCAAAAGCCAACGGACATTGCTACTAAGAAGCATGTATGGATCGGGTGAAGCATCAACAGAACTGGTTTCATGAAATGGTCCAAATCAGGTTTGCCCATCCCTCAGGAAGCTAGCCGGAAAATTTTTTGATCTTCCTACAGACAACATAGATGAACAGTCACACAATTAGATGACTAGCTTTTTTTGTCAATATATTACCGTTTCTGTACTACACGACGCCATGTACCTATCTCTCGCCTGCATCTGCATACATACACCAGTTGGAAGTTCAAACGAGTGGCTCTGCCCTCGTGCCGCGCGTCTGCACGAGCCGGAATACATTAAAGTATAGAAACACAAAAAAGGAATCCAGCTAAACGAAACGGAAACATAATAAACGGAAATCCGCCACTGCCTGAACTCGTTTCGTCCTTGGGGTCTTTCAACCATCCAGATCAGGATCGTGAAAGATGAATCAGTTCACCGACAGTCGCCGTCACCACAAACAAAACACAACCGACTTGTCAAACCATCCGATTAGCAAGTAAATATAGTGAGACAAAAAAAAAGGCAAAGTCAACCAGACCAGCGCGTTCGAATGGTTCCCTCGAGGAAGACTTGGCACACAGCCGCAGGCTGTTTTCGCGTCCTGAACTCCATTCGCAGCCAACCCTTTCTTGCAGTGCATTCTGTTTTCGGCATATTCCAACATTTGATCTAGATTCCAGATTGATAACGGCGTTAATGGCTCCAACCTTGCACCCTTCTTTTTGGACGGTCTCCACTTTTGCCATGCCCTCCGTCGTCGTAAGATGACAGATAACCGAGATTGAGAAGCGGCGGAAGAGGTGAGAGGTATCGGCGCGAATTGAGAGGGATCAGAAGCGAGGCGTAAGTCGATCAAGAAAGATGAAAAGTCTATTATTAGATAACTGGTGAAGAGATAGTAGAACAAGCAGATGAGGAACCGTCACGTTCGCCTTTCCGGGATTGTAGCGCCTTAAGAGAGAGAGTGATGGGGGGGAAAATGGGAATGTCGCTCCACCGATGACGAGACAGACCGGATGAAGTCTAGCAAAGCAGACGTGATTCGCGAGGACCATGCAAGATTCGAGACAATGACCGACTCCGAGATTCGTCCAACGGGAAACGAAAAGAACACCATCATGGCCGTGCGGTCGTAGCGAGCGTTCCGGTACAAGTGATAGGACCGGAGTGATAAATTAAAGAACCGAAGGAAACCGGTAAAGAAAAGCACGTAGTCCTTCGAGCTCCCCGAAAAGAAAGGCGAGGCAGAAGAAACAATGCCAGCAACCGCTCATTGAGCGGAGAGTTGCCGCCGGATTCACCTCAACCTGGCACCGGATTAGCACATGTTTGGTCCTTTGGACGGGATATATATATCACATACCGCAGCACAAAGCTTTCATGACCTTCTGAAAAAAAGTGGGCTGCGGTTCATTGTTGTTATTGTTGGCTTGGGCGGCTGGAGGCTGCTGGTTGTTCACTGCTTGATTCCCCGGACTCGCCGCAGGAGCACCCGGAAGGTTGGCATTCGAGTTCTGGAATTGTGCTTGAGTCGAAGCCGTCGGTGTCGTTGTCTCGAGACCCCCCGCCGGCCCGCTTTGACGCTTGGCTTGCTGCGGCCCGCCTGAGGCGCTTGGCCGCTCGCGCGTTTTCCCAGCTCCGGGCTTGGCCGGAGATGGGGGCGGGGGCTGCGCGGCGTTTAAACGGTCGGCAGTAACTGCTGGTCTCTGAGTGCCTCGTGGGGCTCCATGAAGGTCACGGGCTGATGAGTTTGGGACCGCGTTGCCGTGATGGTGGTGTTGCGGTTGCGGCTGCGGCTGCGGCTGCGGCTGTTGTTGGGAGGAGTATGACTTGTACTCCCAACCCCTCCCGTTGTTGATCTTCATCCAGTCGTATTCCCCATCCTCGACTTCTCCGGCGTTCTTCAGGGCTTGCGTCAACAGGTCCCTCAGGTAGTCGTAGTCTGGGGTCTCCTCGAAACCCAGATTACGAACATAGGTCAGATACTTGTTAAACTCCTCTGTCCGTGGTCAGCGGGCCCGGTTAAAGATCAGGAAGGAAAGGAGGGGGGGGGGTGCATTACCTGGATACCCATCACATAGCTCTTTAATCGAAGTTGTCTGCTTCTTCTCACCAATTTTCTCATACTTCTGCTTGTTGGTCGCGGCCTTCAGACCCTGCCATGGCAGGCCGCCTCTCAGAAAGTACATGAAAACATGTCCCAACGCCTCGAGGTCATCTCGTCGTGACTGTTCTCGTCCCAGGTGCGTGTTGATACTCATGTAACGTGCTGTACCCGACAGCGACTTCCGCTCGCGGTATGGAATGTGTTGCTTGGTCTTCGGATCCCGATATTGCTTGGCCATGCCAAAGTCGACAACGTGGATGACATTGGCGGCTTTGGTGCCCGGGCGCCCAATGAGGAAATTGTCCGGCTTGATGTCTCGGTAGATCAGGTTCTTCTCGTGGATCGTCTGAACCCGGGAGAGCTGCAAGGGACGTTAGTTTCGGCGGCAGACCAGGAGACGATGGACACAACAACGCACCATCTGCTTTGCAACCATCACTGTGGTCTTGATGGAGAATCGCCGGTTGCAGTGGTCAAAGAGATCCTCGAGACTGGGGCCGAGCAGGTCGATGACGAGGATGTTGTGCAGACCCTCCTGGCCAAAGTAGTAGACATTGGGGATGCCGGCTACGGCAGTCAGCACCTGCTCCATCGAACGGGACGTGGACACCTACGGCATCCGACCAGAATCTTGTACGTTCGGTATTCATCGCGGAGCTGAGGAGCGTCGCTCTTCCGCGGTTCCTGTCTCTGTGTCAGCACGACCAGGCCCCTTTTGCGTCTCTGGCCAGCGACAAACATACAAACTTGATGGCCACTTGCTGGTTGTTCAGCAAGTTCGTGCCCTCGAAGATCACACCAAACGAGCCCTCCCCGATTTTCTTCCCCACCCTGTAGTGGACGCCCACCACGTTCGACGATGAAGACGCCATGGAGAAGGATCGTAGTGGTCACCTCGAACTGACGTATCAAACGGAGGGGAAGCGAAGAATGGATCGATTGAAAATGGCCTTATCGTACGAACACTGCTCACAAAGGGTCAATCAGCAAGGCGGCCGACGAAAGCCAGACGGCGATGGTGAATTCTCGAGGCTTTTTTTTTTTTCGGGGGGACATGGGACCAGCAAGGGGAAGATCCATTGGCAGGGGAATCGGGCATACTGACAAGCTACTCCTTCTCAGACCAGCGCGGCTCTCATCGAGGATGATGCGGACTCGGACGGCAGCAAACCAGCACCGGAGACGTGCGAGCGGACGGCTGCTGGACGATCGAGAGGGCGAAACGAAGGGATGGAATGCGACCCGAGGCTTCGTTTCGGGGGTGATTGGCAGCCGGTCGGACGAAGGGTGGCAGCCAGGCAGGTCGACACCTGGGGAGCTTGCAGGCCGGGCAGGGGAGCGGGAAAAGGGAAAGGGGAGAGGGAAAGGGGGGCGAGGAAGCGAGGAACGGGAGGGACGAGGGCCGGCTGCGTGGCAGCACGAGAGACGCAGCGGACGGCGGTGGAGAGAGGAGGGGAGGGAGGAGCAGAGTGGAAAGGGGAGAGGAACGGAGGGAGGAAGAGATAGGGCCGGGCGAGGAGGAATATCTGGCTGGGTGACTTGGTCTGGGGTGAGGCTGTTCTCGGGCGGTTGGGAGGAGAGCCAGAGCGGTCCTGCGGCCGAGGCGGGCGTGACTGCGCCGGGCCCAGCGGCGGTGCCAGTGCTCACCCTGCAGGCTTGGGGCCAGCGCGCCACGGGTCGCTGGGGCGCTGCCGGCGCTAGCCTGTGGCTGGGTCCTCGACCTGGTGCTCTGGTGCTCTTTGCGGGGATGGCGCTCCTCGTCCTGAGGGCTCGTCCATCGGTGCTCTGCGACGGTCATGCGCTGTCCAGCTCGAGATGCAATGCTCCGGAGCGGCCTGCGCAGCGCAGGAATCATGGTCTTTTTTCCTTCTCGCAGGCCCGGCCAACCAGCAGCCGCGGTGCAGGCCAGGTCGATCCCAGCCCGAGAGCCTAACCTGATCCCGCCTGACGCGGTGACACCACGACCGGCCGGCTCGCCAAATCCGGCCTCCCAGGCGGTCCGGGCCTTGTCGGCGCCCGTTGGCCCTTACCCCTGGCCGCGCGGGTGCGCTCCGGTCCGTCGAGTTGCTCTTCCTGCTGAAACTTCGTCGAGTCTCTCTCCAGCCAAGGTTTTGCAAACCCTTCTCTTCCTGCAGCTACCTCACCGGTGACCTTCTGCAGGCAGACGTACAGGAGACCGCGATAGGATGCAGCCCTCTTCCACAATCTTGCGCCTCTGCATCGGGCATCGCGCACAACCTGACACATCAATCCATGGCCCACCTTGGCGTCACAAACTTCAGTCTGATAGTCCCTCCGTAGCCCAACTCCGCAGCTACCGCGATGAGCTCAGAGCTCCGATGGAGCTCACGCTACTACTCCATATCTACGGCTTCTGTACAAATACCTAGCCAGATACGGAGTACATATAGCCCTACACCTGGAAAGTCTCCTCCATCGTCCCGGGATCATCTCCCACCGCGGACGGTGTCTACTTCCGGGCTCTCGCCAGAGGCACGGAGCTTCTTCCGATCCAGTAATCCGGTCGGAGAGGCAGCCCGTCTTCCGTCCGCACATTGTGCGTCGCTGCATTGCTGCAATCGCCTTGAGCAGTCTGCAGTCTGGTTATCTCGCAAGGCCGCAAGTTGCTGCAGCATCAGTGGCAAACACAGAGTCTGCTCTCCAAGACACGTGTTTCCGCGGCATGTTTGACTTTGATACCGCAGTCTGGCTGGAATTCTCGCAGTCGCCGTGGATACCAGACACGGAAGGATCTTCGTCGCGACGTCGTCAAGTCGCGACGCCATTGTCCACAAGCGTTTCCTGAATTGGAATGCATGAATGAAGGGCACACTGCTCATTGTTACTCTGCATAGCGTCTTGCTTTGAGGTCATGACCGATCAGAAAAAATTTTTTGTTTTTTATTTTTTTTTGACCTATGCCAGCTGGGGTGGTTGGAGAGATGCTGTTTTCGGATGGGCTTTCAACCACGTGAAACAGGGATGGCGTCCCGTCGCGTCTTCTCCGGTTTCCTCCGTACAGCAACGACCTGTCCAGATAAGCTGCTATCGATCGAGCACGGAGTACATAGTACTCTTTAAGTTCCCAGCACCCGGACTCCAATATTATTGCAATTGCAATATCCGCATATCCCTGAAGCGGTGTGCGCGATAATGTCATTATCGTCATACCCCTGCTCTCCTATGCACACCCGACTATAAAGCACAGCACTACCACCGAGACTATTGACGCACTGACAAAGTCCGACTTGTCTCAAGCAGGATACCTACCATCGTGACCAAACTAATGTTGGTAATCAGCTCCTTAGAGCTTGGCATGGTGAAACCTACCCCCCCTGCATTCCGAACTCGAAAAGTCGAAGGAAATCCGTCCCTGATTACTGTGTATGGTACATTTTAGGTCAAGAGAACTGAGGACTTAAATTTAACCTTGGTCCACAAAGAGTGCAGATCAAAAGACCTAGAAAGATCGAAAAAAGGTTATTGAAGAGACGACATACCTGATCATCATTTGATGCTAAATCCCCTGGCCTTAGGTCTTAAGGGCCGACCCTTATCTATCCAATCCCATAAGACTGAAAAGACAACGCCAGTGTTGTTGAACGCATCTGCGAGATACTCCGTTACAGTCTCCAGGGAAACCAATTGGTGTCCTCGGGATTGGAATAGAAAGATAGTAAAGTATAAAGAAAGCGGTTATCAAATATCTGTAAAATGGGAACTAACTGGGCGTATTTATTTGCTTATTTGAGGGTCCTAAGGCTCTACTTAAATACCTATCTAATGCCTCATGTTTCTTGCTATTGTTGGATAGGGGGGTGATATTTATTCACCTCTTAAGAGTATGTACAGTACTTGCAATGTTCGGAAAGCAGTGCAGTGTACGGAGTACTGCGTAGACTGCAGGAGATATGTGGCAGACAAATCCTAGGGGGCACGTATTCACGCATTAGCCAATTGATGGCTGAACCTGTCGAATACTGCGTGCCCTTCTTACTGCATATATCCCACTACCTCCTGAAAGCTATGTGTCTTTGACAGCCTGTCGATAAATCAGCCTCCCTCTAGAGTTGCTGAGGTAGACACCAAGTATTCGGCACTTACCGAGTACCCACATGATCATGTTCGCACGCGTTTAAGCAACCACGATGTCACGCATAGCAGAAGGCGACATCGAGACAGCTCTGTCACTCATTGCGTCGGCAAAAATGACGCCCCACTGAGCATCTTCTTCTGGAGGATTTTGTCACCGGAGCTATAGACCCGGGCCGTGCTGCCCAATCATACCTCTCACGCAGGGTCGATAATAATCCCAATCAGAGCATAGAGGAAACACTGGGATATCTGAAATTGGATTGGAAAAGACTAGTTGATAGATGTGAGCTTTTCCTCTAGATTCCTTCATCTTTAGGGGGAGAAAATGATCCATTTGTCTTATAGTCCCTCAGTAACTAGCATTGTCGAAGTACCACCGAAGGCACAAATTCTTGTGCAATAACGTCGTGATGGTCCGTATTATTGCTGCATGACAAGAGTCTCAGATGACAACGACAAGCCAAAGCAAGTGGAATCCGCCTACATTATCCCACCCACAGTTTTCGACGACCGTGATATGCATGGGTCCCGAGGTAAGGAGGCGAACTATCTATTCCCGTATATGACTATTCTAACACATGCTCTTTTTTTTTTTTTTTTTTTTTTTTTAATACGAATGGCTCGCTCCTCCCTCTCATGGAAAGCCTTTTTAACACCTTCGAAGGTGTCTCAACTGCGAGGTATGCTGCTGGATACTAGTGAGCAAGGGGTTATCAAGAATCTTTGGTTGCTGTCTCCAAGCATTCATGCGGCCTTCCGGAATGGTCATATCAAGATTCAACCGGGGACGTCCAAGGATCTGTGGAATGATGAAGACGGGCTTGAAAGACCAGACGCAACTCAGGCTGTCTGTGCAGGTCCTGGAAGCCACTGTAAAAAAAAGTACTAACTCGAGTGCCACTTTTGTTATATAGGATGTAGCTGTCAAGCTTGGGCCAGAAGAATGCATCGGTCTTGCTTTTAGTGACGGGTCACCTTTTAGACCTGTGCATCCGTCTATTCACAGTCCGAACAGGTGACCCGACCTTCTACTGCTTGCCAAGTCCCACTGCAAATTTGCTACCTCACTGCATCTATTCTTCGTCGAGGATCGTATTGCACTCCTCCAGGTAATGTCCGGCCCCTTGCTATGCATGCCTTCCTTAAGGCTAATGATTGAAGCCATGGGAGCAGCCATTCTCAGTAGGAAAACTCAGAAAATCCTTCGTAGAATTTGGCATTTTGTGCCTAGATTTATGCGAGTCTCTTATTCTCTTCGAGGTTGGAAAACGCCTCTACGCTCGAGAGACCTTGTCGCCGCTGGTTCAAAGACTACCGTTAGGGCTATACATCAAGAGATGTACCCGTTCTCAAGAGAATGAGCAGAACGCCTTGAAATTGCTAGAGCAGTATACCTCTGTCCCGGCACCTCTCCTTATAGACACCTTCCAGGACAAGGAGAGCACATTCCTGGATCATGACCAGATTAAGGGGACGGATGGTCAACGAGGTATTTCACCGGATGTCCTATTGCCGAGCGCGAGCGGTTTTCAGACGATTCGAAAAAGATCGTTAAGCAGCTTCAATCCATTCCCAACCACGCACCTTATTCTCTTTGCCGACACGCTTCCCCGGGGGCGGGGGGGGGGGGGGGGGGGGGGGGGGGGAGCCTATAGTGGACCATCATGTTCCAGATGGGAAATGCGGACCGTTCAATGCAGAGTCTGACTTCAACAGCCATCTTGTCCACTCTTGTCCACGAATATGTTGGGTCAGCTGTGAAAAAAAGCGCGTTGCACCCGTACACGCACGGGAACACCGGTCTGTCTTCACACACTCGGACTTGCATCCGACAAACCTGCTCATCGATGGCGGCCGTTTGTCCGGTATTGTGGACTGGGAATGTGCCTCGTACAAACCTGAGTACTGGGAGTTCACGAAGGCAATGTACGGCGTTTGGAATAACAAGCCCATGGAGAACACGATGCGCCGGGCATTTGATGATGACTTTGAAGAGGAGGCTGAAAGCGGAACAAGCGCTATGGAGGGTGACGCCGCTTGGTATCTAGCATTATCAGTATATTTCTATTCATATCTTGACTCCACCACTGGGCTTTCCTTGCCTTCCTGGTCTCTCCCCCCCCTTTTTTTTGTAAGATCGCTACGTCCATCCTGTTGGTAAATGAGATACGTATCCAGTTACACCACCTTTATCAGTTGGATAACTGGAATAGGGCAGAGTAACAGGGATGTGTAAAGGTGGTGGGATTCAAAGCGCATATCCGGGTCTAAGGCACGCTAGGATAGTTACCTACCTTCTACGCTGTGTCAGACTACTAACAGGTTAGCTTCTATCCTTTAGACGGAGTTGCGAAGGGATTTGGAACGCCTTTGAATCCAAATATCATGTCATTTTTCTAGAAAAAAAAAGCTTTCCTGCTGAATAAGAATTGTCTTGTTTATTTCAAGATTACTTCGACTTGAAATGTCAGATATATAGCCGAAATACCTACCAACCTAAGTGAGAGAGTGAAACCGGCTAGGCGTCCCCGAGGTCGGATAGCCAGGATATAGAAAAGCTGCTCCTGTCGAATGACGGGAGACCGGTGGCCATTCTGGGATTTCTCAGATGAAGTGATAATGTTTACGGAAAATAAAGAGTCAAACCCAACTTGGAATTATTCCGACGATCAAGACTTCTTTTCGTTTCAGAGAGCGGAAGGCTATTATATTAGTACCGTACGTAGATTATCTAGATACCTAAGTTAGTACTTATGTAGGTGGTTATATTACGAGCGGCAGCATCGTCTGAAGTACGATGCACAAAAACAAAAAAAAAGGACACTTGAAGGCGTCTATTAAGTATGACATTACGTGTCCCTTCGAATGTTCCTTAGGTTTCATGAAAAATGAATGTCCGATGAGTAGCCATGCGGCTAGGAAGTGTTGAAACTGCCGCCAGAAGTTTTGATCACCCTGGGATCTGGGCACGATCGGTAAACTGAAGGCATGCCAGTTAACCCACAACACCTTTCCGAATGTCAGGTATCTATCTATGCATTAGCACGGGCTATATATGACACTCTGCACTGCCATCCGGATATTCTCACATGAAAGAGACTGGTTTCTACCAGAGAGGTAACCACCTGGGGGCTGTATATCTTGCAAAAAAAGGAGTCTGACTCTGGCGTTGTGTCTCCCATCTGATAAACCCACCGGAGGATAGCGGCAAATGGGTGCACATCATACCAAGACCAGCGGCCAGCGTGAGCAATTGTCGCCTTTTTTTATTTTACCCGCGTTGAAGGTGGGCGGTCGTCGAACCGGATCTGCATGACGCCCTCTAGGTGAAAGCTTGGAGCAAATCCATATCGAATACTCGACCAGATTCCCAGGGAGAATATCGCCCGTCGTGTATCGGTCAAGGGAGGTGCTGTTCGCGCTCGACGACGAAAGGCTATATCAAGCTGATTAGCCCTGTTGACGATGTCGAGGCGGAGCAACATCGTTGGCCGTATGACAAATAAGCATCTGAAGCGACAATCGGTCCTCAAAGAGCTCAGGGAGCTTGGAGTAAGCCTAACTAACTGGTCTGGTCAAACATGGCGTTTCGTTCCGATCGTCTCACAGAACCTGAAAGAAACAGTGGGTTGTTCGGTTGTCGAGTAATTTGAAACGGAAGAAGTGAACCCCGACTTTGCGGCCTACCACTCTCACGGTAGTCCAGGTTAGGAGACTGAAACAAGATAGGTACGGGGCAGTTGTACCTACTTGGGTGCCAAAGGGGGTCGAAGCAGCTCAGAATTGAGCTGGTTGCAAGATCCAAGGTTGCGTGCTAGATAGATCCTGTCAAAGAACGCATTTTCGAGATGACAGGTTCCTAGTTTTCTAAGTGAAATCGGAGGCGGGCGGGTATTTTATGGGAGTCGTGAAACATGTGCAGATAGCGCTGTATATTAGAAGGTACTCCAGCACCGCATGCTGACAATCTGCCCGTTAAAATAAATAACAGAGGTAACTCTAGAAGAGATAGAAAACCAGCCCAATATCCCGTCATCACATATCTATACACGTCGATCCCCATACAGTATTTTTTTGTCTCACGCCCGATTCCCGTCTAGATCAACAAGAGCAGCCCGCGGATATATCGATATAGCTAGAGCTCATCAGCCGGAATCTCCTCGGCCTCACTACCGAGCTCCTCCTCGACCAGGTTCCTTCCCTCTCCGTAGTCTATTTCTTCGCCTTCACCATCCTCGTCCTCGCTACTCGTTCCGCTGCCATCGCTATCGCCGTCGCTGCCGGGGTCGTAGTCCTCTTCCTCCTCATCCTCCTGGTCCTCGAGCTCGCGCTGTGCTTTCTGCAGCTCGCTCTCCTCCACTTGTTGGCCGTTGGCGCCAGCGCCATCTTCGCCGCCCTTGACCCCGCTGACGTTGTACTTCTTCGCGCGCCGCGCCTCGGCCAGACTGGCGTCCTGGAGGCCATGCCTCTTGACGTATGCGTCGATCCCGGCGTGGTCGGCCTGGTCGATCATCGAGAGCTCGAACTCCTGCGTCTCTGCTGCGCCCGGAGTGGCAGCGGGGCGGGTCACGATGTTGAGGTTGAAGGTCCGCTGGAGGACGGAGGTGTAGGAGATGGATTCGATGTTCTCGAAGGCGAAGAAGATGAGCGGCTTCTTGAAGCCGAAGAAGATGCCTGTGGATAGGAAGAAGAGGTAGCCTGCAATCGAAGTTTTGTCAGACGTACACTTCGAAAACTCAGTCAGGCAGAATGGGATGTATGTACTGCACATACCTTCTTTACTGCCACGGAACGCTTTGACATGAAATGCCTTCTCTCCCTTGCGATGTGGCTCCGGCATCGCACTCACAAACTCCCTCTCGTCCGGGCGGACGACCTTGGTGTGTGTGAGAGCACCGTTCAGCATCCTTCGGATCAGGCTCTCAGCCGTCTCCTCACTATCGGCACCCAACTGCTGTCCATCTCCAGAGTATGCTGTCTTGGGAGGACCATCGGGAACCGTCCAGACGATAGCCTCGGGGACGGCCTCGCCGCTCGGGGGGCGAGTGACTCCATCACCATACTGGGGGATGATGCAGAGGTTGAACTGGCGTTGGGACTTCTCGGGCACGGGAAGGCACAGGACATGCTCTGCTCGCGGTGCAGGCATTAGAATAGCTCCTAAAGATAAATATCATATCGGACTGTAAAATCTGGACTTACGTATCTGCTGCAGTGAAAGTCCAAACTCCACCTCCTTGGATGTCTGGTTTCTCGCGCGAAGGTAGCCGTCCGCGGTCAGCTCCAGCGTGAGCTTCTTCCGCTGCGGCACCGAAAAGGATACGTCCTGGATATAGAACTGCAGGGGCGCGTCCGAGGTCAGACCAGCTGACAGCTCAGGCGCCTTTGGAGGAGGAGCATCCCCATTGAGCAGCTTCCGCTTCTTGACCGCAGGTCCCTCGTTCACCACTTCTTCTGAAGGTGCAGTTGCAGGGTGGGAAAGGTCCAGTTTGCTGGCTTGTATGCTGTACGTGTATTTGGCGATATCTTCGAACAGAGGTCCATATTGGGGGGTCAAACCTATATGTGCAAAAAAAATGTAGATTAGTATCTAATCTTTTGCAGCTGGGGCTGTCGGGGGAGTCTCGTACTGATCGCGTCGTAAACTCGCTTCCGGAGCGAGGAGTCGGCGGCGAAAGCCTTGTCGATAAAAGGATAGCTCACGTTGACTGCCGCGAACGCCATGTTAAAAATCGAACACGGCAGGCAGCCAAGCAAAATGGACCTTTTGTGAGATACTTGAAGGAAGGATGGTGCGGGTGGAAAGCTGTGCGGGTGATTGATTTGATTTCCTTTTCCTTTCCCCTGGGGCCTGGGGTACCGACCATGCGCTCGTCGACGCCGAGCGCCATACACTCAAGCCAATGGCGAGGGCACGTTTCCGCGAGCATTTACCCGAACGCTGAATAAAGATGAATAGGGACCGTCGATACTTTGTATTCTACTTGCTTTCTATTCATGACAGTAGAGATTGGCATTGACCCTATACAACACCAAAGTCTTATTCTACAATACAGTTGTATACATGCTGCTAATTTGATAAATCATCATTCCGGACCCGCTGCTGCTGTAACACACGGCGTGAGTTCACAAAGAAGCCTCATTGGCATTTTTCTTCTCCGCGTTCTGCCTCATGAAGCGTTCGATAAAGTTCTTAGTTTCTTCATCCATGATAACATTTCCATTGGCGTCCAGCTTAGCCCTCGTCTTCGCCTCCTTCTTCTTTCGCATCATTTCGCGGAACTCGCCCATCGGGGTCAGTAGCGTCCTGCTCTGCAGGTACTCCTGTTTGAGGTCTTCCAGCTTCTTTTGCTCGACAAATTCTGGATCGTGTCGCGTCCGGTATTTGGAGTACTTGTTCCGCAGTTCGTCAATCACACTGGGTGGGAACGGCGGGTGGAGGAGCGACGGCATCCAGGTCGGAGTCTCAACTTCCATCCGTAGCGTGTCCCAGTCTTCGTCCTTGTGCTGCACAGGCCGTTCCTTGGGCCAGGGAATCTCAATATTGTGACCGGCGATATATCTTGTGTGTCTTGGAGTTGTCGAGCCGTACTCCCGCTCCAGAATTGGCTCACCTGCGGAAACATGCTTGACCAGGACCTCTCGTATCTGGCCGGTCGCCGGATCATCGAGGGCAACAACAAGCCGGACATCGTCCATTGGAATAGGCGCCTCCACGGAGTGGAACGGCTGTTTAGGTCCGTACCGCGCGCTCAGCCAGTCGGGAACTTGCACATCGACCTGTATAGTTTCAATGTGATTAGAAACTTGCTTCGAAGCAAAGCTTCGACATTGGCACGCGCTGTTTCGGGACAAACGTACCATATTCAAACCTTGTACCGTCACGGTCTCTGTCTCTGGATCCACTTTAATGACTTCGCCGATTTTGCCCTTGTCCGGTCCCTTCATCAGACAGACCCGGTCTCCCGGGGCGAAGTTGATATATTTCCTCCGTAGGTGCTGGGGGACCTTGGGGGGGTGCAGATACTGAGGCAACAAGGTAGCGTAGGCTTGCTCATAGAGACCGGAATCGCGTTTCGGCGCCAATGGACCTCGCATCCAGTCTTCCCGACGCTGCTCCCTCTCCCTGCGTGCGAGGTTGAGCTGCATTCGGTTGAATGCGAAGCGCTCCCGCAGGGCCGACTTGAATTCCTCGCGTTGTCGCTCTTTGGCGGCAATGGCTGCCTTCCGCTGAGCCTGAGCCCTCGCGAGGGCCGTCCTCCGGATGACCTTCTGCATTGTGAATTGTGGTGAATCGACCCTGGGTTGGTTATTGGCGATTGGGGATCATCCAAGGTCTAGGTGAAGCCAGTCCGACGGGCTTGAAAATTGGGGTACTATCACGAGTCACGTGTCTGGAACCACAGCCATCCATTGCTGCGTATGAGGGGAAGGTAAGGTCTGAGAGAAACACAACCAGTAATGCTGAAGGAGCTCGCTTACGGCCAGAAAATAATATTTGGTATCTCTATTGAGGGCTGGGATATCACTTCTTGGTCAACGGCTAACTTATCTATCTTCTGCTTCTCTCTTGTCACCCTAGTCCCCGGAGAGCGGGAGAACAGCACTGGAAACGCCGGAGCGCCGGATGACCCCAGGGAGATATCTACGACCCGCACCACAAGGCTTAAATCGAAAGAAAAGGGATCATCAGGGTCTGAGCTTTGATATAGGGGAGGTTCGATATCATCGTAGATCGAGATCCAAGGCCATGTGGCTCTGGGGGTGGCCCTTTCCGACACGTTTCCCCCGCGAATGCCAGCCTTGAAGGACGCCTGTTCATACCAACTTGGGTCCAGGATCGTGGGATCTCGCCCGTCGACATGTACGGAGTAGAAGAAAGGGAGCTCATGCAGCCATGCTACTCTATAAACATACCGCCGGCCTCAAGGATGCTGCAGGAACCTTGGTTGCGGGTCTTCGTAGGGATCCATGTGTGGCTGTGCGCTCGAATGCGCCCTGCTCCACCTGTCAAACAAAAGGTCATTTTAACGCAGCATACTATTGAAAGGCAATGACCGGGGCAGAGGTTGTTGTGGTCTACTATTTATCCACAAAGCAGGAGCTAACTGAAACGGTGAAATCTTGTTTCAGATGACGTTTGCCCGTTTGCCCAAATCGGCCGGTGGCAGCAGGGATAGGACAGGAGCGGAACATGAGCAGCACCGCCACAGGTCGACCGTCGAAGACTCGAAGATGCCCGACTCTTCCTCCACAACCCTACGCAGGACGGCGTATCCGGATCGTCGGGGATGGGTCCCCGACTGCAGACTGCGAGCGGCAGGAGCTTGGAGATTTAAGCAGATGGATAGCTCAGGACTCGAGGGTCTTATCGAGTTGAAGTCTGCCGTAGGGACTTAGCACGGGGAGACGCAGAAACCGCGTTGCCAGACCCGTCAAGACTCATTATTGCTGTACTCCGTACTCCGTCCATCGTAACGTGCGTAGGAAGCTGGCCAGGGACGATCAAGCCAGAATCTGATGCAGACCTGGTCCTCTGAAGGGCTTCTTGCCCTGTCCTTTGAAGGCGACATGGCAGGTCCGGAGGTGCGTCGCAGGGAGACATGACCGTGGAATGATTCGGGATGGAGTCGATATAGACACGGTTCGGGGATGAGACCTGACGCAGCGTCGCCAGCTGAAACGGGTGGAACGTGAGCGAGCGACGGGCCCAGGGATCCCCACGCGGCGTCGCGCTGGCGTCGCAGCGGCCGGTCTGGACAGCCCCGAGGATCTGCCTGGCGTTCTGGCGTGTGTGCGAGTGTCGAGGCAGATTCCAGCACGTTGCAAAGATAGGCACTCGTCAGCCTCCAGCCACGGCGAGCCACACGCGCTGGGATCTGCCCTGCTGGAGCGTCGCTTGCCGGCCCCCGACCGACGACGCCCCTCTGGGGACGGGCCCAAAAAGCCTTCCGCCTGGCTGTCTCATACACCTCCCCCATTCCTCCCAGCATCTCCGCCCTCAGCGTCCTCCATCTCCCCGTCCTGCTGTCTCCTGCGCGTCTGCTGAGCCCCCTTGCGATCCCTTATCTTGCGTCCTCTGCCTGGCATTCACCCGCGCCGTTGCGCCTGCTCCCTGAACCGTACGTGCCGCCCTTCCTCAGGCTCCCTCCCAATCCCCCTTCTCTCTTGTCCTGCCCTCTCCCTCCTCAACACGTCAACAACCGCCATCCTCCCTCCACCCCCCTTCCTCCATCCAGCTCCCCGTCCGCCGTTTCATCCGTCCGCACATCCTTTGTCTGCTGACAGCTTCAGCTTCTCCGTCTCAAGATGGCTGAGATCCGCCGCAAGCTCGTTATCGTGGGCGATGGTGCCTGCGGTAAGACCTGTCTCCTGATGTGAGTCTTCCATCCATCCATCCGCCCAACAGGCTGAGCCCGGTCGGGCAGATGTCATCTCTGGCAGTACACTGACGGTGATTCTTCTTGCAGTGTGTTCTCTAAGGGCACCTTCCCTGAGGTTGGCTTCCCTCTTCCTGATCCACCCCCTCCTCAGATCCTGATAACACGTCCCGTCCCGGGGCAGAATCCTCATAGCCCGTTTCACTGGCATCTGGGGGCTCGTAAAAAACTGACCGAGACGTGTCCAGGTGTACGTTCCCACTGTCTTCGAGAACTACGTCGCCGATGTCGAGGTCGATGGCAAGCACGTTGAGCTCGCTCTCTGGGATACGGCTGGTCAGGAAGACTACGACCGTCTCCGCCCTCTCTCGTACCCTGACTCGCACGTCATCCTGATCTGCTTCGCGATCGACTCGCCCGACTCCCTTGACAACGTTCAGGAGAAGGTGGGATACCAGCCCCTTGTCCGACGTTCGACTCCAATTAGATCCCGACTGACGTGGCTTCCAGTGGATCTCCGAGGTTCTTCACTTCTGCCAGGGTCTTCCCATCATCCTGGTTGGCTGCAAGAAGGACCTTCGCCACGACCCCAAGACCATCGAGGAACTCCAGAAGACCTCCCAGAAGCCGGTTACTCCCGAGCAGGTATGTGTTCTTGCAACAACCCCAGTTTGCGCTGGGTAGATTGGGTTTCCCGCTAACCTCGTGACTCCCCAGGGCGAGGAAGTTCGCAAGAAGATCGGAGCGTACAAGTACCTCGAGTGCTCTGCTCGAACCAACGATGGCGTCCGCGAGGTCTTCGAGTCGGCCACCCGTGCTGCCCTGCTGACCAAGCCGCACAAGAACAAGCACAAGTGCAGCATCCTGTAATCTAGTTGTTTCCTTCCCCAGGTCTTATCAGGTGGCGATTCTCAACGGATAAGCGTCTCAAGCACTGGTTTCTGTTGTCTTCCGTTGTCGTGTTGCCAATATTTGCCTCGATGTGGTGTGGATAGTTTGTGAATCACGGGCACACGTGCTTCGATGGGATTATCTGGCTATGCAATCGGTCGACTTTTTCCTTTCTGCAGAAATTGTCCAAGGGAGGCGTTGTCTTCATGACCTTGTGGGTTTCGGGCCTCGATAGCGCCTACCAGGCGGTTCGATCACATGGCAATACCGGTCTTGCAGAATTCATCATTTCCGGAGTAGGTGCAGATCGACGAGGAACAATCGAGGATGGCTTTATTCGCATGTGCCCCCGTCAAGTATCTTGGAGGGGTTGATGAAGGAAGTCGGAGCTTCGTGAGATGGTAAAAGATTCCCTATGTGACTGCATGCTTCTCTCCAATCAAGAGTCCTGATTTCGCATAAGACCGGGAATGGGGCCAAGTGATATCCCAGGGTCTCCTCGCACAACAAGGCAGTCTTTCTTTTTCTATCTTGTCTTCCATGCTCTGTGCTTGCCAATCATGTCAACATTGTCAAACGCAGGGTTAGAATCAATCCCCAAATTCCCCATAAAGCCATTTGCTTTGTTCTCACCTAGTGTCGTTCCCACACCCCTCCCCTATTCCCCCCTATGCTTTCCTTTTGGTTCTGGTTTTGTCTTCCTGTTAGCAATCCTCTCACGTGTTTTCCCATGACAGCACATGCCGCGTGGTGTAGTAATCTCAGTCAGATCAGGCGTACGCAAGCAAAGACATCTTAGTTCGACTGGTCTTCCTCTAGCAATACCTGTCTTGTTGGCAGTATATTGTAGGAGTAAGGTTTGTGCGTCTACCTCAAAGACACGTTTCTTTCTGCTCACTTTGGCTGAGCGATATAGGATGATATCTGTAGACCAGCATGAAAAGGGATGACAGTAAGAACGTAGCAATTCACATCCACAATCGATGAAGCTGGACGAAGAAGTCCTGTAGCTTTTTGAACGTTGTTGAAGTGGGGGGCGCGTAGGAAAGGTTGTGCGCATCGAGACAGAGTGAGGTTGAGGTTAATGTTGATCTCTCTGTCTCCCTCCCTCCCCCTTAGCGCGTTCTACTGGAGGGCGGCCGCCCGGGTGTTGCTACTCTCGTCTCTTTCACTCTTCACTGGCAGTCATTTGTTATTGCCGCCTGAAGGCGGTGAGGTCTGTCCCTGTGGATTCTGATTTTCTATGTTATGTTATGTTTATGGATCTGCATCCCTAGGTGCATGGGAGGTGTTGGCATGCGTTCTGGATAGATATAGTTGTAGTTCGTCGTTGTACATGTACATGAGATTTTACGCAGTATACGCCAATTGCTATAGATACAATGTGGTCTTTCTTTCTTTCTCTGGATCTGGTTTTCATCTGTTGTCTGTAACGTCATTGGTATTAGTATTTATCATGGCTGGTCGTGATTGTCGCTCCTTTCCCCCCTAGGTACATGTATGTACATACAACACCTAGTTGATATCTGTGTCTATCTACCTGTCTGTCTGGCTAGCTGGCTGTGTTTAGGTGAGGTCAAGTATCATCTAGATATCCATTATGTGAACTGGTTTATGTATGCTATATCAAATTATTTTAGGACTATATTCTATTCTACTTCTAGAAGTGTATACGTATATCGGTATATCCTGTGTGCAACGAGGTATTTCTCGTATATTCCAGGGACTTACACAGACGACGTACCTTGAAGCTAGCCATTTTGATACGCGATCCATCTATCTTATCCTGTCTATCTATCTATCTATTCAAGCTCAGAAGACTCTCGATGTATCTCCGCGGATCGATGCCGACTCCTTCGACCAGCTTTCTCGGGCCCATGCTCGATCCCGTCGGCTCGCCGACCGGCAATGATGGCGATGGCGATGATGATAACGCACCGCTCAGATCTCGGAAGAACCCCGATCCGCTCGCGCTGCGGGACTGCGCCGAGGAAGACGAGACGTAGTCGCTCGCTTTCCGGATCAGGAAGGCTTCCTTGGGAGCGGGGGTATTATCATTATTGTTACTGGTATATTTATTATCATGTGGGCTGCTGCTGCTGCTGGGCAGGCGGAGCCAGACGACCCACCAGCCTCGACTGGTCTTGCATGTCCTCTCCATCTCGAGGGGTCGTGACCTCGTCTCGATGTAGGTGCTCAGCAGCCGGTGGTGGACGTTCAGGGCCTCGACTCTGGTCCAGGGCGGGACGTTGGGGCCCGGGGAGTTCGTGGGCTCTACGACTGCAGCGAAGGTGCCGGGTTCCGGGATGTTGGGGATCGAAGACCGTATCGTGAGGTTCGATGGGTCGTAGACGAGATCGTAGATCGGCTGGCTCGCTGTGGAAGGTTTCCTTGCAGCAACGTCGGACATGGAGATCCGTTGAGATACGTTTGCAGGGGATGTCGAAGATAGAAGTGGCTTCTGCAGAGGACCCAATTGGTGGTGGATACTACGGTAGAAGGAGGGATGTGCGAGTGATGGAGTTCCAGGTTCGAAAAGGAAAGTGAATATGAAAGGTTGATGCTGGTTTGTTTGCCTCAGCAAGGCGGCTCTTCGGGCTGGAAGGTCACATAAGCCAACGTACCACGTAGACCACTACTTGCATTGTCTTGCATTCATTTGCTGGGGGGATGCCTGCCGTGTGATCAGTCCTTTTCTTGTTCGCCCTATGCATTGAAAGAGTTTCAAAATTTCCCTTACCTTCCACATCCTCACCGTGAGCGGATGTAGCCATTCGTACATACAAGGTCCTAAGCATTGTCCTGTTGTTCGACGATCCTGCGTCTCCACGGTCCCGGCCAGACTCGCTCCCTTCCATATCCTCGTCATCCGATTCTTCATTTTCAGGATCATCGCGTAAACCAATAATGAACCTTCGGAGGGTACCGTCCACGGGTTTGCTGCGTCTCCCGTATCTGCTGGCGCCGCCTTCTGACGTGGCTTCGGAGACTCCAACCGGAGGATTAATATTCTGACCGGTCTCTGCTTGTGACCCGTCTTTCCGCAATTCAGACACGCGGGGGTGCGGAGCAGGGGTGCTCGACGAAAAGCCCCAAGATGATCCATATCCTAGTGTAAGATATTTCATAAGCGTTTCCGTGCCAAACAATGATGATGAAGTATCCGCACTATAACTCCTTGCATGTGCGCTCTCATTGCTCGTTCGAGGCTGTTCTTTGACTTGGGGAGTCTGAGAAGGCTGCGGTGTCGCCGTAACGAGTGGAGGTGGTATTCCCGGGGAGAGGCTGCGGCTCGGAGTCCGCGCGGATTTGACCCCTGCTTCAGGATGAGGAGTGGCAGGTTTGGCCAATGTTCTATCTCGCTTCTTCCGTGGTTTTCGCCGTCGAACTGAGCTTGGGTCTTCGCCAACTCCATATGCAGCTTCGCCGTATCTATAGATCCACTCCATCCACAGGGAAACCTGCGCCACAGACCATCTCGAAATCGCTCCCACGCCAGAGAATATCACGCCATCTGACGGCCGCGGACACACGTCTGAGCCAAGCCACGGACGCTCTTCAAGAAGCGGGTCTGAATAGCTCGGGGTTCTTTGCGACGAGGCAGGGGTTTCGGCCTGCGCTGGTGCATCACCAAATCTCGAAACGACGAGATCGACAAGCCCATTCGTCCTATAAACAAAGCCCTCGAGGACTTCTCTTTCTCCGCTCCCCCATTCTTCCTCTCCAACGCCGATCCCGAGCTCTCCGCCTGCGGCGAGTTTGATACCATTAAATATATCTACAGCGGGGTTCCCATGGAGAAGAATATCCCAATTCCATATGAATTTTGTCCAGAAGCGATCAAGGAAGCTGCAGAATGTAGACCGGTCGACTCGTTTGTAGAGATCATCCAGCGTAGCACCATGGTGAAGCAAGAAGACAGAATGCGCTCGCCGGAGTTGTTGAATCAACAGTTGCGGAGGGCAAACTTCCCTAGAGGAATACTCAAACCGGGAGGCAGCGGACTCACTCGACGATGAGGCTCCACTCGCAGCAATCGAAGGGAGTCGAGTGAGATCGACGGACTTGATCCATTAGCTACGGTAGATGCACGAGGAGTAAGTATGCCATACTGCTAGGATCCACCAATTTTTCTCCAACTCATGGAGGACAATTCGGGATCTCTCCGTTTCTACATAGTCGACTGCCTTTCCTTCTGAAAAATTTCTGGGCTCCTGGTCAGTCAAACCACATTCAAGACTGTATGCGGCTCGATGTAGCAGTGCCCACTTGGCGAAGCTCACCATCCCCTGCGCCAGCCCTATCTGACGCAGCCTCTGGTTCCTGTCATCTTTATTTTCTGCAGGAGCAGACCGGGTATCCGTACTCCTCGTTCGTCGCAATCGAGCCGCCTTGGAAGAGTAGAACACGATCTGGTCGTCTAGCGTCTCATCGGTTGTCCCTAGAAGCGGATTGTAGATAGCGAGAAATGAAAGCTGTGCCGGAATCACCGAGGCAGGATCGGCTTCAGGCATCGCATAATCAATAAGTCTCCGTAGCTATCAGCAAGACCGCATGATAAGGAATGAATATGGTCGTCGGTTGACGTTGGTCTGCTTGTGGCTTGAAGTCATCGCATCACGTGGTTTATCGATACCGGGTGCGGAGTTCCAAATAAGCTCCGGAGCTCAAGAGTGGACGCTCGGAGAGCTCGTGCAGCAGGCCGTCAAAGGGATGATTGTACCTGGGAGCTCTGGACTTTTTATTCTACGAAGCCAACTGCGGCTTCGTGGGGCGTTTGCATCGAGATGCTTTTCAACCAAGCCGTATGAACCTCTCCGCATCCTGTTTTGCGGATCGGATGAGTTTAGCATTGCTTCGTTGAAAGCTCTCCATGAAGAGCACCTTAGACGGCCCGACAGCATTGCATCCATTGACGTGGTCTGCAGACCTGGGAAGAGAGTAGGTAGAGGCCTGAAGAAAATTCGAGAAGGTAGCCACCCTTTACATAGATACTCATGATTGTATTGCAGAAGCTAATAGACCCGATGCTTCGCAGTCCCTATCAAGGAAGTCGCGACGAAATTGGCTCTCCCGATCCACGAGATAGACACTTTCACTGGGTGGACAGTAAGATATTTCGGAAATCTATTGTCAATTCCTTCTGACGATCCGTCCTAGCCCCCGAAACACCCAGACGGTCCTATAAATCTGATCGTGGCTGTGTCTTTTGGACTTTTTGTGCCTCCTCGAATACTGAAGGCGGCCAAGTATGGAGGCCTCAATGTTCATCCCTCATTGCTTCCAGAGTAGGTTCCATTCTGCAATTGTCTTACAAAAGTTATTGACATAACAACCTCAGTTTTCGTGGACCTGCCCCATTGTATCATACCCTCCTAGCTGGTAGGACAAGGACCGGCGTCACCCTTCAGACTCTTCATCACGAACATTTTGACCACGGTGTGATCCTCGACCAGACCCCTGCCCCGGGATTTGAGATACCCAACCCAGATTCTTGTACCGTTCCGGAACTTCTGGAACTGGTTGCGCCTAAGGGAGCAGAGATCCTCCTCAATGGCATTCGAAATCGAATTTTCGTTCCCCCAGTGAAGGATGCAGGCTGGCGTGCAGCTGAAGGGGGTGATCTGATCCACGCGGCTAAGATCAAGCCGGAGGACCGGCATATTAATTGGGAAAGTTGGACATGGACGGATATAAGCAGACGGAACCGAGTCTTGGGGCCGCTGTGGAGTAAGGCTCTGGTTCCAAATGATTCACCAGATGGAAGCGCTTCCTTCCAGCAGAAGAGAGTCATCTTCACCAGGATCGAGGAGGTCAACCCCCCTGAAGGCAGCGATCAGCTTGCCCTCCTCCCAGGAGTGCCATTTATAAACGGGACTCTACCAGTAAAACCTCAGGAAGTGAAAGGTCTCTACGTTTTTACGAGAGATGGGAAGTTAATTCGCATCCATGAGATGAAGGTCGAGGGAGAACAAGCTGCAGACGGCTTTAGGGCCGCCCTCAAGGCTCGAATGATAAGCAACCGGACTTTTCATTCGGGCAACTCAAAGTTTACTGTGTTTCATAATCCCCTCCAATGAAAAATATCGGAGGAGGGTACAAAATAGAATGTTTCTGTTTCAGGTCCATGATACCCATTTCTTTCGATTGGGAACTGGATGGCTAGTATATTTAGAGGTGCAAAACGCCCACGTGCCTGGTTCATCGTTTAGACAGAAAAAAAGTATGAGGCATTGCTCAAGAAATTGCAAACCCACTGTCTGTTACGAGGCCAATAAGTTACTCGCCACTCATCTCGTAATGGGAATGCTTACCAATTTGCACTGATTGTCCTGTCATGGAGGTGTTTTTAGCAATCATGGGGTACACACTCGCGCAGTCATCCAGCTCGACCTGCGGACGTTATGCTTAGCATCAGATCAATCCCCTTTGGATTCTGCAACCTCTTACTGTGTGCTTGAGGACAGTCTTATCCACATATTGCTGGATCTTTTCTGGCGAGAATTTGTTCCCCTGTTCCAAGCTTTCAGCAATCATTTCAATACGATCGATGACTAACTTGGTACCTACCCATTCAGTGAGCACGAGACCAGGCAAGACAGCATTGACGCGAATCTTCGCTCCCTGCGTTTGCGCGAGGCATTTCATGAGGTGCAAACCTATGGTTCATAGACTGAGCATGTACAGTACAGATCAAAAAGCGATTGTCAGCACTTACCTGCAGCCTTGGTTACAGAGTATGCCATACTGCTGCCGGACGGCGTAACTGCCTGACCGGAGTGTTAGTCTCTTGGATTTCAATGTCCCATCTTTTAATGACATACCGCAGTTGAAGAGGTTATGATGAAGACGCCGCCGTCGGGGTTTGCATTAAAGGTAGGAAGTGCCTCGCGGAAGAGATGCAGGTTCCCTTTTACATTTGTAGCCCAGCACTTTTAACAGATCAGTAAAGGTGTGGACGGGCCGAGGATGTTTACGCATGGCTACCTTATCCCACTCATCCTCGTTCATGGCGTTCAGATCCCCGAACGCTGTGAATTTTGTCCAGCCCTGGGCAGACAGTCAGCCGAGGAACGGCTATCCAATTACAAATGGCTGGGCACCTACAGCGTTGGATATCACAATGTCAAGTCCGCCCAAGAGTTCGATAGTGGATTTGACCACTCTGACGCAATCATCTTGGATTCCCGCATCCTGAAGACAGGGGAAATCTTTCATAAGCGAATTGAGACAATAAAACAAGGATGCATGCTTTGATAAGACATACACCTTGGATGACGACAACCTTCACCTTGTACTCCGATTCGATCTTTGCAGCCGTCTCTTTTGCGCGTTCTTCATTCAAGACGTAATTGATGGCGATATTGGAGCCCTCCGCCGCGAACTTTTCGGCCACGAGGGCTCCTAGGCCCCTATAGCAGCAGAATCAGCTTGTGGATAGATTAATCAGAAATCCTACAGAAGTTGCAAGGCGCACCTTGACCCTCCTGTGATGAGGACGTTACGACCCTGCAAAGAGTACGGCATGTTCGCTATGTAACTATGAGGGGTTTGGTCGTCGTGCTTTTCAGAGTTTATTGATTTATGTCAGTTTAAACAGCCTAGCCGCAGCTTAGTCGTGGCTGCATCGGCAGTATTTATTTCCAAGCACAGCTGTTCCTCATTCCCTCGAGACGGCGAAACGCCGACCCCGCAGAAAGTGGAGAGCGGCTTGTTCCGCTTGCTGCGGAGAAGGTCCGTATTCTGAGATGGAGGGCTCCGAAGTATTCGCCCTACACGCGTGACTAAGCTTATAAGCTATGCAATGTGTTCTAGACTATTATTTCGTATCATCTTACTATGCATTTACAGTACATACTGAGGAGCGACCTCATATCTCTCATATCCATGGATGCTACTTCAGTTTTCATGATAGAATAATGCGCTTGACGAATCGTATTGTCTGAGTCTGTTTTGATGCAATGCGTGAGGGATCTCCCTCAGTATCTAGACTAGAGATGCGAGTATGCTTACGCCACGAGGGTCCCTACATATTCTGTCTTCCTCATGCCCCTCCAGGCGCTTCTTCCCTCTAGAGCAGGCCATTGGACAAGAAACCTGTCCGCAAATGGTAACAGGATCTTCCCAGAGAGGCTCAGTGTCGTAACACGCGCCCACGATTCCACAAAGATTGTCCGCAGTTGGAGAGGTGCCGGATGCTTTTCTCCATTCGAAGCAGCATCCCGTCCTTGACCCCAGAAGTTCATTGCAGTAAGAGGTGCGAAAATAAAATTCAGAAGACGGAGGAGCTTCGCGGCAAGGATGACGCAGACAGCCGTAGCAGGTCCGTTAGTCAAGATCAGATCCGGATATGGAGAGCTCAAACTTCTAGGATGTGGCTTCTGGTCGGGATGTACTCCGCGCAGGACGTTAAGGCAGGCCCAGAAGCACTGGAGCGTCGAGAAGGGCGCTGTAAGGTATGACTGATGTACGCGACGGGCGCGTGGGACGGTGGCTATGTTGTAGGAATCTGACCTGCATCCAGACGTCGAACTGCCGTCCGCCTGGGAGACTCGATCATGCTGGCCTCCAGCAGCATCTCCCATGTGCAGGTTCCTCTCTTCACTAGCGTCACCACGCTTTTGTTTTTCGAGCTCTGCCTCAAACTCCACTGCCTTTGCGGCACTGAGGCTGTCACCCGAAGTCACGATGTATGTCCGATATGTGTACACCGACGGGTCTAGAGGCATCCGTCGCAGCATGGAAAGCATTTCCGCAGTGTGTCCGCCGCTTCCCAAGACAATAAGCAGGTGGGTTGGGGTATGTCTAGTCCGGCATTTCGGTACTTCGGTCTGCTGGGAGATTGCGAGGGCGCGGATAAGTACCTAGTATAATTAGCAGGTTAAATTTCTTTTCGAAGAGAGTTTCCTAGGAGCAAGAAACGAGTGCCCACTTACGAAGATCAGGATGGTAGAAGACACAGCGATGGACAGTAAAGCCCAGAATACTATGGTTGCGGACGGCCACTGCCATGGCGCAGCGAAATCCTTGAGCGACATGTCGTCCACCAAGTAATATGGTCCAACACAAAGAGAAGTAGGACTGGTGTTAGTCGTTCAAGGCATTGAAGCCCATTCGCTAGGGGTACGCGAGCCGTGCCTTCAAACAAGAGAAATGTTGAGACTTGCGAAGAGTGGATGGAGACAAAGAGCAGATGGATGCCTTGAGCAAGTGACGGCCCCCGCCAAAGAGCTGGCGGCCCTCCAGGAGTTGTCCGTCAATCCATCACCAGCTCCTCTTTCAGCGAGGCGGCGACCTGTGGACGTCTGCGCGACATGCAGATCGCGGTTCATGCGGCTCCAGGTCCACACGTGGTCTGTGCGGCTCAGCCGTTATTTCTGTTGTTGACTGTCGGGACTCCCGCGGCCCTTCTTCCGCCGGGTCAAGTTTGAGCGGAGAGCAAAACACAACAGCGGTCGCCTTCGTGATCGCCGTACATGAGGTGAGATGGCGACCATCTTTCGGAAGCGACTGCAATGCTTCTACTGCGGGCGCCGCTCTGCTCAAACCGAGAGCGGTCCTGTCCGTAAATGGCATTGCAAGCATTGCGAGGCGGTAAACTACCTCGACGAGGTCCGTTCCGTCCCCATGATTTGTTATGTTTGTGTTTATCATATTTTCACAACTGTGCTGACCTACCTTTGAGAATCCAGAAAGGCGAAATCACCGACCCTCCTGCAGACGAGACAAATCCAGAAGTTTACGGGCCCGGGGCGTCGAGTCCACCCTTCGAATCCGTTGACTTCACCGACTCCGACCTGTTTTGCTCGAAGTGCCTCAGAAACCAGCACCTTTTTACGAGCGCGTTGGCGTCCTACTTTCCAGCTCCAGACGACCCAGCGTATAGCGCGTACGAACGAGAATACCCCAAGTTTCGCAAAAATCTCGAGGAGCGATATCCCCAGGTATGCGAGAACTGCGAGTCGCGGGTCAAGGCGCGTATCCGTCAGGCCGGATACGAAGCGAAGGCGGATCATCTCAGACGGATGATGGAGCGCAGCAAGTCAGGGAGAGCCGCCAGGAAAGCCCGTAACAGGAATTGGAGGAGTCTACTGGTTTTCGCAGGAGCCGTGTGTTACTGGGGTAGCGTCGCAGGCCAAATTGCCTGGAATCTCATGGGTGCTCTGGACGGTGAACGAGTGGCCTTGGACGAGAAACACTCCCTTTCCATCTCATCCTTCGTGTCATGTACGAAACAGGCCATAGGAACGCGAAAGGTTGGGAGCCACTGCTCGTCCGGTCTTGCCTGTTACGCTGGTCTCGCCCTGGTCTTAGGCATACTCTCGCTTTGGTGGAACCCAAGACTGCGACTGAAGCTTGAAGGGAGAAGTGGAAGGTTTGTTGGGCTTGGGGAGTACTACAAAGTGCAGCTGATTGTCATGGTGGTGAGATCCGTGGCCTGGGCAGTACTGAAGGATCCTTCAACGAGTGGCATGCAGCCAACTCTACCGCCTGCTCTGCACGCGTTTATGATGGCATTCACTATTCTGGTGAGCTTCTGTTCTTTCCCAAGATCCCTTTCCCTGCTGACTGTACTGTCTTAGTCCGTTATAATATCTCGACGCATTGTTCGCTACGATACCCGGCCACTCGTTCTGTGGTCAGATAACACACCTACGACTTCTCCAAACCCAAAGGCTACACCATCACACCCACAATTGACGAGTAACAAGAAATCCGATGCATCCAGGAATCAGGGCTCTCAACAGAGCGCTATGCGTTTTCCGTTAGAAAAGCTCGCATCTCCTCGCTCTACCCCTCAGAAGGAGCCGGCTATCCCACCGACTCCTCCTCCGGAAACGGACGACATGGATTGGACCCCTTCTTTGCAGCAAGAGATCCGGCCAACAATCAGTGTCCACCAGAAAGATCAGAAATCAGTACTTGATGGACCCTTACCCTTCTATGGAGCTCTGCCAGCAGCGCCGAAGCCTCCGTCGTGGCACCTTCGGAATCCGACACCTCAAAGGCCTGTTGAGCAAGTTGTCGAACGCAATCCCTTCCACCGTACTCCAACCCAATCACAGAACCAATGGAAACCAGGGACCCGTGGACATGCCTATGATGCCGTGTTTGCCCCGCCGAAATTCTTTCCCCCAAGTGACCATTGTGCGATAACGGGACTGGAGACGTTGTTTGACCAGGCCTTCACCATCAAGTCTCCAGAAGATGAGGACAACCAGGATTGGCAGTTGACTTCAAATCTGACATCATCATCATCACTAATGAACAACGACTCTCCTTTTCTGTTCCAGTGCCTTCGACTTGGTCTGCTCATTGTGTCTATTGTCGCCTGGCTCCTTTCTCAGGAAGATCGGATCTCAATCCCGGGGAACTATGTCGAGATAGCATCTTTGGGCAGCGCGAGCCTTATTTCTGGATTCGCGCTCCTGGAGATGTTGAAGCGGCCAATGACGCAATGGAACGGGATGGAGATTCTGGTCTCTGTCGCCGAGCTCCTTGCAGCCGTTCACCTCGGAGGCAATCTTCCCCGGGTTTCTTTTGAGAGGGAGTATTTTGACCGATATGGGAAGTCACTTCTGGTCTTTATGGCCGTGCAGGAGGCACTAGGCCTGTTCTCCTCTTATCGAAGCACTCAACGCGGAGGCGCCGAAGCACAACAACAACAACAACAACCACAACCGCAGCAGCCTACGACATCCAATCTTCCAGGCCAGGATGCTGGTCATCAGCGAGGGGAAAACGCAGCTGGCAGCCAGATTTCCCAATCATTCTCTAGCCAGTCATCAGTCCCGTCTCTCACCTACTCGTCATCTACCCTGGGATCCAGCATGTCCTCCCAACTCCCAGCCACCCAATCATCATTCTCGAACTACAACCAGAGCTTCAACAGCCGCTCCAGCTTCCTCAGCAATACCATCGATGACGGTGATTCCGACGTCACGGACCCCTTGAGTCCTGACTCGGACGCAGAAACTACAATCACAACGACCACGACAGCCACGACAGCCACAAACCGCGCGATCAGGAACATGCGCATTTTCAGCGGCAAGAACTCGCCTCGTGACCCGAAACGACCACCGGAGCTTGGCCAGGGCTTCAGCGGACTCAGTCTCGAGGATAATCCGAACCGGCGGACGACCCGGAGCCAGACACTGCGGCAGAGGCAAGCGAACCAGAGGTATCCGCTGCGCGGAGCCAAATGAACCTTCTCGCTATATCTTTCCCCTTTTGCGGTTTCTCGAGTCTCTGGTCGGAGTCTTTTTGTGTCAAGTACGTGCATTGCATTTCGTGGTCGTCGGGAGGGTATCAGTATGTTTTCTTTGTTTTTAGCCTCGTTCATTCATTCATAGGGTTCGAGATTGATTATGGGTACGAATGAATGGCTTCGTTCTTGCTTTTTCCCTTCTTTTCTTATAGTCTAGTCATGTACACCGCCTGGATGATGATCCGGTCATGATGTGATTGTGATACTTGCTGTACAGATTGTTGTTGTACGTGTTGTCGCTTATTCCGTTGGGGCTTGCTTTTTGCGTGTGTGCGCGTGCGTATTTGTTTTAGGATCGTGTTGTTGAGGTAATTATTGGTCTGTTCTGTTGAAGGGAAGGGAAGAGACCAGATATCCTACTTGTATAGCCGTTTGTCCTGGTACTATTTATATTGATTCAGACAAGAGGATCTACAGTGAGTAATGGAGATTGAAATTGAGAGTGAGACTGTTACATGGGACTCAGTACCTGGTAGTTCCTGGATTCTAATGGAAAAAAAGGGGGGGGGGGGGGTAAGGAGAATGATGAAGATATCGTTATCATACTAAGTGAGGTACGGGGTACGCTAGAGTCTGACTCGGAACCGTGGAGTTGGATAGATAAATTAGGTGGCCTTTTGATACATATGGAAACAAGGAATGGAGGTCAGATATCAATCAATACTATTTCCGGGTCAAATTTCTCGTGCTACCCTAGCTAACGAGTATATTCCCGATATCGATACGTACCAATCGGATATGATATATGATAGCAGAACAAAAAATGGATAGGTACCGTACCTACCCAGCCTAGGGTAAATAGATAGCTATGTAGATATGTAGCCTACGTATAATCTCAATTAAAAGGATTCATTCCAACGACAGGAATAAAAAAAGGTAAGGTAAAGTAGTATATACCAGTAAAGGAACGTTTCTTTTCATCATCTCACATTATATATCACACCTTCTCGATCCTCGTCTCGGTGGCGCCGCCCTTGCTGTCCTCGTTCGCGGAGGCATGCTCGGGGTCCGCCAGTTTCCGGTTGAGGTGGTCGGTGACGCCGAAGAGGTCGTCCATCTTTTCGAGGGAGATTCCTGCGGTTGTTGTTGGGTTAATATGTTTTTTCTTTCTTTTTTTTTGGGTTTGTGGTTCATGAGAGAGTAGTGTTGCATACCCTTGGTCTCTGGAACAAAGAACCAGACGAAAACACCCATGGCGAAGCAGAAGCAGGCGAATATGATGTAAGTGCTGTTGTAAATAAGAATAACGAGTCAATTTGGGTCATGATAAAATAAATGATACTAAGCTCACGAGGCAGGAACTCACCCGTAGCCATTTGACCCAACGGTAGCAAGCATGTTCGGCACAGCGCGAGCCACGACGAAATTGAACAGCCATTGCGTGGCAGCCCCGAAGGCGACATTGAGCGAGCGCAGGCGGGCGGTGGGGATCTCGGAGACGTAGATCCAGCAGACCGGGCCCCAGCCGAACTGGAAGAAGGCCGCGAAGAGGAAGATGCAGACGAGCGCGACATATCCGGCCGGGATGACGGGCTGCCCTTTCTCTGGTGGAGAGATACGGATGTAGAGCCCGATGTACAGCATCGCGAGCGCCTGCGCGACAGACGTCCACAGCAGGGACCGCCGTCTCCCCAGGGAATCCGCGACGAAGATGAGGAACGCGGCGCAGCTGGCCATCTTGATGATGCCGTAGATGCCGGTCGCGAAGAGATTGGTCGCGTTGCCCTTTACGCCGAGGTTCTCGAAGATCTGGGGCGCGTAGTAGTTGATGGCGTTCGTGCCGGTCATCTGCTGGCATATCATCAGGACGACGCTGATGATGGCGCGCTTCCGGTTCCCGGGTATCAGCCACATCTCCTTCATCAGGTCCCAGAAGCCGGAGCCGCCGATCAACTGGCGCTCGTGCTCGAGTTGGTTGACGATGTCTTGGAACTCGCTTTCGACGTATGGGTGGTTTGGAGGCAGCGCTCTGACTTTGGCGAGGGTTGCCTTGGCTTCCTCCCATCGGTCCTGTTTGGCGAGGAATCTGGGAGACTCGTTGCACAGAAGCATCCCGAAGAACAGGAGAACTGCTGGAAGGGCCTGCATGGAAAGCGGTACGATGTACACGGCGGCACCGCCGATGTGGAGCAGTGAGCCATAGTTGATCCAAAAAGCCAACATGATCCCTGTTGTAATGAAGAGCTGGTACAATCCGGTGAGACCGCCTCTGATTGCTCGAGGTGAGTTTTCACTGACGTACAGGGGATTGACCATCGACGCGGCTCCGACGCCCAGGCCGGTGATGAATCTATGCGGGAGAATTAACATACGGTGGGCACCAGTTGGTGGACTAGTTGTGCTTACCTGCCAATATACATTGGCTCCAGATGACCGCTGGCTGCGAATTGCATGATGACCCCGAGCGTAGCAAGAACAGAGGCAATGAGCAAAGCCGGCTTTCGGCCCCATCTGTCGGAGACTGGGGAGGCTGCAAGGGCGCCAACGAAACATCCAGCCTGCAAGGTGGATACTATGTTGGCAGAAAGATTTGCTGCGCCCACTTTGCTCTGGTTTTCCAGTCCGAAGTTGCTGCAGCAGTGGTTAACATCTTGACTATGAAGGACATGGATGTGTCCATGGGGAGATCTCAAACGGACCGTTTGAATTCCGGTATGGTGAGAACTCCTCCGATGATTCCCGAGTCCATCCCAAAGAGCATGCCTCCAAAACACGCCTGAAGTTTGTTATTAATTCTGCAGCCAGATCAATCAGAGGGGAAACGAACGGAGCAGGCCAGGGCATAGACTCTCCAGCCATAGATCTCCTTGGGATCTGATTTCATCGCCTCATTGTGGACGATCTTCTTGAGCAGGAACGACATCTTGGAGGTTCAGCTGTCCAAGTAGCTTATCTCTGATGAAGAAGGACAAGAGGAAAGAGTATACAAGTGTTCTGCTCGAAGTCAGACCTAAAATAAACAAGTGGTATGCGGTTGTAGTTGGAGACGATACCGTCCAGAACGAAGCAGTGAACCCTGGACGAAGTCCACGGTAATCCATATATGTATTTCTGTCCGACCTCGTATTCCAAAGGAAGTCATCAACCACAGATCCCACCATATTCAATGCCAAGGAAGCTCCAAGAGGTCAAGGCGTGCAACAAACAACGATTCCTCTGCAGCACAGCGTACTTTAGCTCTCCTTGGCCGTCAGACGGGATATCCACAAGCCCGTGGGGTGAACCAATCGATCCCCCTACATCTTTGCATAGGCCGTGTGAAGGAGGTTAGATTATTATTATTCCGCATCGCTGGGACAAGAGCTGGAGCGCAGCAACACTGTTCCGTCCAGACAGGGGGGCCCTTGTGCACATTATCCATCTGCTAAGCCCTTGGTTCTAGCCGGAGGGCAAGTAACAAAGAGAATTGCAAGCAGGTTCGTCCTCGGCGGAAACGACGGAAGTCTTGTCGAACCTTTCTCCGCCAGAAGCATGTTTTTCCAGAGCGCCAACAACCTTGTGGAGATCCTGGGGTAGCTGCTGAGAGGCTAATGTCTGGTCAGAGCCCACCGGTTTCTGGAGAAATAGACATCGCCTATCAAGAACACCGCCTGAGCTCATGAGTCGTGGAGCCGCGGCTGTCGATAGCAGTGGTGACCCCGTAGTGAGGAACAAACATGGGGTTTTTGCGGAGGGTGTGGAGCGCACGTGTGGAGACTGGGGATTGGCAAGTCTTGGACAGCCTTGGACCCTCTGCAATTCTCCGCGAATCGCAGGCGACGCGGCGTCTGGCTCTCTGCAAATATACAAGCACATCAGACAGAGTGTCTTTAGCGTAGTGAGGCTATTGATCGAGGCACGGTTTTCCTCCGGATCTAATAAGTTGTCTGTTTTTCATGATCGCTTCAAATATTAGGATGGTGCTTTTGCACCCTTTCTTGTGATTAGTAGCTCCGCTTACTATGCACGAGTCAGCAGCTTTTCAGCAAAGGCGATTGTGAATTCATGGCAAAGGCTTATATCATTATCAGCTGTGGCTTTCGACTATACTCTCAAATTGTATATAGTGACTGTTGTAAACCAGAAAACATTAGTTAATACAGCGTCAGACAAGGTTGACAAGTATCTCCGGAGATCTTACGGACGTTAGAAATCTTGTAGATAACTCGAAGAGGATTTACTGCCGTTATTGATGAATTCATACGGTTGGCCCTTTTCTGGGATGTTGTTTGTCTTTTAATCTGGGGGGGGGGGAATAGATTTGTTCGTCGGGGAAACTGGCTGATTCTGTTAACTGGGATTTTCCAAGTAAGTTGGTAAGTATAATGTATACTGTGATATTCCTTCAAAGGATACCTGGTATATAAGTTGCCCATGAAAGCTGGTAAAGAGACCCAACACTAGATGATATATTCCAAAAAGAGCAAAGCTCAGTAGAATCCAACAGTCTATGCACCCGCATCGATCAACTCCTTGAGCCAGGACGGTATCGCCGGCTTCTTCTCCCACCTCCTCCGCCATTGATCCTGCCACCCTTCCTGGCTAGCAGGCAGAGTAAACACGGCCGTGACGAACCAGACCCGTTTCCCGGTCTCGAGACTGGCCGCCAGCGAGGGCAGCAGCGTCCGGCCATGTATGATATTCGAGTTGGGATCCGCCAGCACGATCTTCCCCGCCCTCTGAGTTTGAGTTCCGCTCTGCAGCTCGACGATGCCCACGGCACCGGCGGAGGAGACGGTTAGGGCGCTGTTGGAATCTTCGCGCGTACCCTCGGGGGAGGAATCATCCTTGAAGGGGCCCAGGATCCTGCCGTTGTCGCTGCGACAGCCGTAGATGGCAAATGCACCCTCGGAGGTCATCAGTTTCCGGCCCGTGCGGATGCGGTGGGCGCGGATATGCCAGTTCTCGCTCTCTTCAGATGGGGGGATGAGGTACGTCTCGATGGAGACATCTGGCCAGGGCGTCCAGTCCGATATCAGGACTGGCACACCGTCGCGCTTTTCGATGCGGGCGTTGAGCGCCAGGCGGCGCGTCTGCCAGATTTCGCCGCCGTCTTCGGAGATGGCGAGCATGCTGTCGGGAGCGTGCTGCTCGAGCTGGTATGCGCCAGTCGGGACTGAATATCCGAAGGAAGAGCTGTAGGCGAATTTCCCGTACTTCGCTTGGGTCGCCTTGAGTGGGTAATGGCATGCTTGACCGGATGAGAGCAGGAACGAGTGACCACCACGACGGATGGCAATGTGCTTGGGATATTCTAGAGCGACAACCTCAGGCAGTGCTGTGCTCGGATACGGTTCCTCCTGTGCGGCCCAGAAAGGATGCGACTCCGGCAGCGCCAACGGGGTGAACGACAGACAGCACCAGTACGGTGACCCGGGAGAATTGTAGTTCTCCGTCAGGTACATGTTCGCGTACGAGTACCCGAGCGTCAACGTGCCGTCGTTGTTGAATATATCCTCCTGGGTAGCCCACCAGCGGAAGTTTCGCAGTAACAACCCCTTGACGACACCCCAGGTGAGCGGAGCAGGAAGTTCAACATCCGCAAAAGCCAAGGCTCCCCAGAAACCGACCATTGCGAATCGGTACGTCACGGACCTGCCGAATGGAATAGCTCTTCCTGCAGCAGCCCGGTTAGAATCCCCTGAATGGCAGCAATCGATTGAACAAGGAGGAAATCCTCACCCTGTGGATCAAAGTAGTGTACGAAATCCTTCGCAAACTCCCGTGCACGGTTTCGATACTTCTCCGCCCTCACCGGATCAAAGTCGGCCGCCAACTTCGAGTAAAGCAGCTGCAGGAATTGGATGGCAAACGAGCCAGAGTAGTAGTCCATCTGGTGATGACTCTTCGGGCCATCGTTGCTCCAACCTCCGCCGACGTAGAATGTGTCAAGATGGTCCATATCAGCCTCAATGCGTTCATGGGAGTAGGGAGCACCATTCTTCCTCAATCCGAGGTTTGCGAAGACACGGAACCAGAGCCTGGGTACATGCATGATCAGCATGCATCGTACACATCCCGAACACAGTATCATCAAGTTTTCAGAGATTTAAAGAAAGAGACAGACAACATACCAATTCGTATTCGGCATCTCCCTCGAATTGATACTCCCCAGCCACTTCGCAACATTCTCCTTCTGCTTATCCGTCAACGGATCCCAGAGCACGTCCGGCGCGACGGCCAGCGCGTATCCGATCGGACACATCTCCACCATGCGCTGGTCGAGATCCTCGATCTCGCCCCAGAACTCGGGGCTCTCGGGATCGGTGCCATTGATGAGTCCCTCCCGCCACCGGTGCGCCTCCGCGTACTTGTACCCGCCAGCGAGCAGCGAGGCCAGGCCCCAGAGCGGGCGGGCGAAACCCTCGATCTGGGCGCCGCCTTCGTCGAACCGCGTCGTGGAGGATCCGATCTTTATGCGACTGCAGCCGCTGGTGAAGCGAGGGAGGAGGGGGTCGAGCAGCGCGACGCAGGCATCCTGGAAGTCGCTGCGGGTGCGGAACGGGGACTTGCTGAAGGGCTGGGGAGGTGTCCTGCCGTTTGCTTTGACGGACATAATGATTCGATTTCTCTCAAGCTTGTCAGTTTATAGTTGACTGTCTGATATACGAGACCAGTCTCGAGAATTGGAAGAAGCTCGCTGTTTCAATGGAGGCTAGACCACATAGTATACATTATGTAGTATTACTGCATGCCTTCAGATGTCGACCGATCTGCGGTCCATGCAATCATTATATCTCCGTCCCTTCACTCCCCACCACCCCCTCCTCAAGGATATGTCAGAAAGTAGAAAGACCCTCGGAGTTACCCCCCGAACGCCGAAGCCGCATGGGGGTTGTTGAGACGAGCATCCCACTGCAGAAACGGGCTTTCCGTGCCCCTCATTTTCCGATAATCTTTACCAGCAGATATTGGAAGCTTCAGTGGTTCTCAGATCGCGTCCCGGACAGGAATATGCTGGTGTCATGGGCACGAGAAAATCCTTGCTCTTATTGACGGAATAATAGCCAGCTCCCGCTGTATTTAGCCGGAGCTGGCAGATCGCCCAACAGACACATAGGGTGCTGCGGAGAAACCGTGGCAGCGTAACCTTGAGGAATTAGGCGATTATGGATGGCAAGTCAAGCTAGGAATTATGTGGTTAATATGCACGGAGTAGAAGAGCTTGAAGAGGTCGCAGACAGCAGAATATTTGGGGACTGAACAGACTACCTCCGACCCTCCGTGAGTACTACAGAGTAAATAGTATCATTGGACGCTGCTGTCCGCTTCTGTGAGGACATGATCCGCGTGATGTTCTAGACCCACCCCTATGACCATGCTATCTATAGACATGCAGTCTTGATACATGAGAGTTGTAACGTCTAAAATCTGCCCTCCTTGTCTGACAGTCGCTGCAGATTTCCCTTTTTACAGAATTCGTTAGGGATGATGCTATCACTACTTGAACTCGACTGCATCAGATGCAGTGCAACCAGGACATCAAAAGCAGGAAGTATTTAATGGGGCTGCCCTGCCAATAAATTTTCGGATCAGAAATGGAATGGTCACATCCTCTAATCTACTGAACGGAGAGGTATCTATCGACGCCGGACTATGCCAGAGATGAGTTTCATTTTTAGCATGCCTTTTTTCTTTCTCCCTTCCCGAGGGCAATTTTCTGCCGCAAACAACCAACAAACTCCTGAGACATGATGGCGTTATCCAATGTACAAAGTCATGGGGTCTATGATGTCCTTTCAGAATCTTGGAAATCCGATTTTCCAGGAAGCGTATACCTCATATATCATGCACGACCTCGGCTAGGAGGAAGCGCCATTTGCAGAGGCATTCTGCTTCTCAGCATCAGCGTCAGCGGGGTCTATGGGCCTGATTGGGAGATTCTTGGGCAGAGGTGGCAGCCGGCTCTTTGCGGCCTCTCTCGCGTTCTGAGCCATCAAAGCATCGATTATGACCAGCGCGGACATAGCCTCCACAATAGGGACCGCGCGCGGCACGACACATGGGTCATGTCGTCCCTTCGCTTCCAGAACGCCTTCCTCGTACCAGTAACTGGCAGTGGTTTGAGACTGGCCGATGGTCGCAGGGGGCTTGAAGGCAACGCGGAAATAGATCGACGCGCCGTTCGAAATACCTCCCTGGATTCCACCGGAGTTGTTCGTCTTGGGGGTCAACCGTTGCTTGCCGCCCTCAGAGGTCACGACGAAAGGATCGTTGTGGATGGATCCGGGCACTTCGCAGCCTCCAAAGCCTGAGCCGATCTCGAATCCTTTGGTGGCTGGGATACTAAGCATGGCGTGGGCCAGCTTGGCTTCCAGCTTGTCGAAGCAAGGCTCGCCCAATCCAACAGGAACATTCCTTATAACGCAGGTCACAGTTCCACCGATGCTGTCCTTCTTGTCGCGGAACGTCTCGATCACCTTCCTCATGCGCTCGGATGCCTCCTGGCTCGGGCATCGGACCGGAGCAAAAGAGTCGACCGTCTCACGGTCGATGGTTTCGATGAGTTTCAAGAATTCCGGGTTTGTCGCCGCGGTCGGGTGCTCGGGCGTCGGGGGAAAGAGGTGCTCGCTGCCGACCGAGGAGACGAAAGCCACAATCTCGACATTGTGAGCGAGTTTGAGATATTTTTCGGCGATCGCGCCAGCAGCAACACGGCCTGTTCTGCGTCAGAAGCTCTGCCCCGTCAAGCCGATTTCCAAATGCTTCTCAACCCACCGATGGTCTCGCGGGCGCTACTCCGTCCTCCACCGCTGCTGGCCTTGACACCGTATTTCTCGAGGTAGGTGAAGTCTGCATGGCTGGGACGGGGGTACAGATCCATTGTGCTGCCGCCATAGTCATGTGGTCTCTGGTCCTCGTTGCGAACGATCATGGCGATTGGCGTGCCCAGCGTGACCCCGAACTCCGTCCCCGACTGGATCTCGACTCTGTCCTTTTCGTTCCGAGGAGTCGTGAGCGCACTCTGGCCCGGCCTCCTACGGTTCATCTGGGGCTGGATATCCTCCTCCGTGAGGGCCATCCCGGGCGGGCAGCCGTCGACAATGCAGCCGACGGAGCGGCAGTGGGATTCGCCATAACTGGGAACATGTCAGACGCAGGCATAAGCGCAGAAGAAATGGTTACACACGTAGTGACTCTGAAGTATTCTCCCCAGGTAGACATGATGGGCGCGCGTGAGATCTGGAGGGGAAGGTGGCGATCGGTGTTTAGTCCAGCGAGGGCTCAGCGGAGCGTTGGCGGGGTAGGTAACTGTGATTGTGACAATAGGAAGGGGCTCGAGGGGACCAAGACCGGGAGGAATTAATAGCTGGCCCGTCTCAGAGCAGAATAAAACCAAGTTCCTCAGCAATTGACGAGAAATGAGCCGAGCCAGGAGCGCCCTGTTGTCTAAAGAGGCCGGGAAGAGTCATCGTGCCTCGAGACTCACAAAAGTTCCGCCGCGGGACCGGGCCCGCCTGCCAGGAGACTTGCCGTTTCGGGGATAGCCCCGCGCGGTGCCCGCATGGCTCACCGCCGACGATCGGAGGAGCGTTTCTGCCGGCGCGGTGACGGTTATCGATAACATCCAAGAGAACGACCGAACCGTCCTCCTGAGCTCCTCCTCCCTCAATGCTTCCGCTGCGGCGCCTGCCATGCCCGCCGTCTGCGTCGCGGATATCTAGGCTGCGCGGCGACGTGTCTGCTGCCGTTTTCTTCTTCTCCTCTGTCCGGAGGAACTCGACCTTCTGCTCCTCCTCCAGTAAGTTTGCGGAGCTCGCAAGCCGCACGTCGTCCCAGCACCAGATCTACCTGTCGCGCTCGACGGACCCGTTCGTGAACCTCTCGATCGAACACTTCCTCCTCGAACATGCCCCTCCCGAGTCGAAGATCCTGTTCCTCTACATCAACCGCCCGTGCGTCGTCATCGGGCGCAACCAGAACCCGTGGCTGGAGACGAACCTGGGCGTCCTCAGGTATGATTATGGTCTAGGGAACTGCGATGCGCGGTCTTCGTTATCGTACCGCAGCGCGCAAGCTGGACAAGATGGAGAAGAAGTCCTCTACGTTCGACGCAGATCCGGCGGCGGCGCCGTCTTCCACGACGAGGGCAACCTGAACTACAGCGTCATCTCGCCGCGCGCCGACTTCACGCGCAACAAGCACGCGGAGATGGTGGTGCGCGCGCTGCAGCGGATCGGAGCGGTCAACACCAGCGTCAACGAGCGGCACGACATCGTCCTGAAGCAGGATGTTGACGAATCGACCGTTGCTGCTGGACCAGAAGACCCGCCCCCGAAAGCGCTCAAGATCTCCGGCTCCGCGTTCAAGCTGACCAGGCTGCGCGCGCTCCACCACGGCACCTGCCTGCTCGACTCGCCTAACATCCACAACATCGGCGCGTTTCTCCGGTCCCCCGCGCGACCGTACATCAAGGCCAAGGGCGTGGAGAGCGTCCGGTCGCCCGTCGGGAACGTCTCGTCCGTCCTGGCCGATTCGTTCGCGCCCTTCTCCATCCAGGGGGTGATATCCAGCGTGATGGAGGAGTTTGCGCGGCTCTACCGCGTGAGCTCCGATGCGCTTCTCCGAGCGCAGCGCGCGCATGTGAACGAGTCGGAGGAGCTCGACGTGGGGGACGATTGGGTCGTGGGGACAGTTGGAGAGCCTCAGGGAGTCGAGGAACCGGAGATCCAGAAGGGGATCGCGGAGCTGAAGGTGGGAGATCAGCGCAAACCTTTTTTGGAAGCAAATAACAAAAAACTGACGGCTCACCAGTCCCTCGATTGGAAATACATCCAAACGCCCCAGTTCACCTTCTCCACGTTCCCAACCGACGAGGACCCGCGCGAAAGACCGCCCTTGCCACCCTCATTGCCTTATTCCGTAAGTCATCTGGACCCTATTCATCCCTATCCAAAGAAACGTTCCAACGAATGTACTGACAACACACCTGCGACAGACCCGCATCTTCCTCCGCTTCAAGAACGGCGCCATCGTCGACAGCCACGTCTCCGTCTCCCACGACATCGTCGTCGCGGAAACCGAGGCGGCTCAGGTCCGCGAGACCTTGCAGGGTCGCAGGCTGCACGAGATGTCGATTGCGGATTGGGAGGCGGCGTTGAGCCGCCTCGATGCGGAGCCTGATGTCGTGCGCAGTCTCGCGGAGTTCGTTGGGTCGAAGCTTGCGCTGAGGTGATGGGTTATTTTAACGTAGGTTTTGACCTGTTGATATATTCTAGAAGCATATATATACATATATAAGCTACTGTTTGAACGAGCTGGACTGGACCATGTATAATACGTACAGTGCATGCAGTATCTAGTATCTTATCAGAGATACAACACTCCATTTCATGAATAAATGGGAATGAGTCGATGAATGAATGATATATAATAGAATGAATTCAACTCCGTGACTCCTACATACAACCAAAAAACAGACTTCAAAAATAATAAATAGACAACGTAATCCCCCCCCCCCCCCAAAAAAAAGAGCTTTCCAATCGACCAGCCCAAGGACACGAAGAGCCATCTCAACTGAACGTCCGTTCCTTGTAGGCAGGTCAAGAAAACACAGCCTCTTTCACGATACACAACCTGAGCCTAAACGCCTGGAGGAACAAAAGGATCGACCGCGGCCTGGATGATAGATAATAGAAGAGATAGGGAAGGAGGAGCGACAAATAAATGATAAGATCGAAAATGAAAGAAACAATGAAGGGAAGAGAGAAGAAAAGAAAAAAAAGTAAAGGCAGCAATTTCTTAGCATCCATCGTCAATCCATCAGTCATTATATCCCTTCATAGTCATCATCCATAGCATAAGCATTCGCATTCGTAGCAAAATCATTCGTTTCCATCATCTCAGCCCTTAACAAAGACATTGACAGCATCCGTAACCGTTCGTTTCCTTTGTTACCTCGTCTCAAACGATGTCATGAGTGATGATGGGCCGCCATACACATACTCTCAGGCGTCGATATTGACATCCCGTTTGTATTGTACAACCAGGCGACAAAAAAGGGTAGCCAAAACAGCTCATAGAAATGCTAATGTAAATAAATAAAAAAAACTCGCAGAAAAATATAGAATTTTCGGACACGAAAGGAGACCCGAACCTGTGAGAATTCTGTCTGCCGTGCGGTAACAAAAGTCACCCGCTTACCGGGCCAGACAGACTCCCTCGAACGGCTTCATTTCACCGTTGCTCTCGCATACGAGTCTTCTCGTCTGCATTATTATTATCATCGTCATCATCATCGTCAATATCGCCAACCCCAGGATTCACCACTCTCAGCTTCTCCTTGGGAACGGTATACGTCACTTGCACGACCCTGCCTTCGACGGCAGCCTCGACGTCCCACTCCTCGCTGTCGTCGTCGACCATATCAGCCTCTATACTACTTCCTGGCACATCATGTGCCAGAGGCTCATATGCTGAGCCACGAGATATCTCAGCTGAGGCCCTCTTATTATTATCGGCAAGCCAGTCACTGGCCCCCTTTTTCTGCCTCAGGAGAGCAGATGAAGCGCTGACAGCTCTCCTGGGCACTTTCGATGGCCTGTATTCGGACTCAAGACCGTCCTGGTGGCCCTTCGTCGGACAAGAGACGATGCTTCTCTTGTCACAGGTCGCAACCATCGGGCTGGGCGCAAGCGCTCTGTCGATAGTCGGCGTCCTTTGAGCTCCCGCCAGAGCTCGACGCACGCTGCCCATCCAACCTAGGATTTTTGAACTACCCGCGACGGCCTTCGAGGACGATTCGGACGGTGTCAGCCACTCGGAGCGTCGACCGAGGAGGAGTTCACTTTCGACTTGGAACTGCGGGGACGAGGGGTCGAGGGAATCCAGCGTGTTGGATCTCTGGAATGGAAAGATCACGCCATCTTCGCTGTCTCGAGAATGCGTTCTGTTATGATTCGGCTTTGAAGGGATATCTTCTGACGATTGACGCCCCCAAGCTGCTTCTGCTGCTGCTGACGAACCAGAAGGTGGATCGAAAGTTGGGGTAGTAGATTGCACAAGGCGTATAGATGATTTTTCTTTGCCCGCAGATCCAAAAATTCTCTCTCGATTTGAGGATGCTGAATGCGTAGACGTGGAAGATTGAGAGAGACTGGAAGATGCACGGTCGTCTCTGTCTGGCGATGAGCTGCTACCTCTGTTCGGCGAAGCATCATCGGACAGTTGTTCTACATCGTCACCCCAGCCCTGCACTGTCGATTCCTTCTCTCTGGGAGGCGGCATGTGAAGAAGTGGTGATAATGTAGGTCCAGCAAAGGGATCGACCAGCTCAGACCCTTTGCTGTCTCGCTGGCCTGCCTCCTGGCATGCAAGTTCCGGTCCCTCCCTAATATTCGCTTCATCTTCGTCCCGCTCGTCGATGGGGTCAATATGGCCAGGGCTACCGATCGTCCTGATGCCATCGTACCGCCCAGCACTATAATGACGGCCTGATCTAGAATACCTGCTTCTCCGAAGACCCCTGGTAGGACTGGGCATGTCCACCAACAGACCAATTCTCTCCGCATTTGGTGCTCCAGCGTCTCGCCAGCGAGCGCCATCGCCGAATCCTCGGTTGCCAGCCCAAGGATAGGCGCTATCTGGGATACACCCTTGTTGTATGCCTGATGGTCTCAGTTGAGTCATCGGGCTGTAGTAGCTGCTTTGCAGATCTGGCTCGCTGAAGAAGTGCGAGCGCTCCGCTCCTAGAGCTAGCTTGCGCAGCTGCTGGTCCCTCGTCCTTCGACGTGCCCATCTTTTTCGGAAACGCAGAAGACACGCTATCGAAATAACGGTGACGACGACAAACCCAAAGCCAAGACCAACACCAAGCCCAGCCTTCTGTCCTGTTGACGAGAGCGGGCCGGAGCTTGATTCGGAATTTCCGCTATTTTGAGGATTCGGGTTGGTGTAAGAGGTAATCCACGTGCTGGAGGTTATATTATATAGGTAAACCTTAGAATTTGGCGTCATCTCAGACGTGGAGCGTTTTGAGGAAGGTTGCGCAATGCTATATCCCCCAGCAATCATCATGACTCCACCTGGGAGCATCGTTGCTCCATGTCCGAAGATACCAGTCCCTTGAGGGAGCCCAGAACCTTCCTGAGACGGGACCCCCCAGGCCCATCGGCCAGAACCTCCATAAGCTTCACCAATCTCAAGAACGGCAAGCTGCGGCTCAGCAGGGACGCTGGTATCGCCTACCCAGCCACCGAAGATGATCAGCTTGCTCCCATCTGGCGAAAGCACAGCACTGTGGCCCGATCGTGGCTCCACCTCAGCAGAGTCCCGGACTGCCAGGTCTGTCTTCTCGGTATCCGGCTGTTGGCCGATGTCGACAAAGTTCCAGCTGTTCTCCGGCAGAGAGAAAATAGCAATCCTAGACATATTGATAAACGCTTGCCGAGTATGGCCGCCGATAAGGACGAAGCTCTGCTCCTGCGGAAGCACTCTGCCTGTCGACGTCGTCGAATAGGTTGCTTGTAACGGTGTTATCGTGAATCCAGCCTCTGGAATCGGAGGTCCTCGTGCGGTAATATCTCCGAGAGCATACGAAGCGTCGCTCGAAGAGCTAGAGGGATCCAGCACAGTCATTGACTGCGAATAATTTGCTGCAGAGACCCAGTCCCCATCGGCGCTCGTTTCAGATGGACACATTCCGCCAAAGCTATACAATGAACTGGCTGTGTTGTTCGATGTCAAATACGCGAAACCAGCCGCTAAGTAGTTTGGCCCCTGAACGCCGCCGTCCGTGGTCCCATCATCAAGCTGCAGGTCCGACTTCTCCCATTTCCCGTCGCCTGTGCAGCTGCTGTTTTCTGGGGTAAAAGACCAGACTGCCGCACCTTGGGTAGCAGAATTTCGGCAATCCCCTGTGTAGATCCTGATAATCCCTTCATTGTCGATCGCCGGAACGAACGCACCAACTCCACCATCATCTCCCTGAAACGGAAGAGAATCTGAAAGAACAGAGTACTGCGGATTCCTAGCGTCGATGCTTCCGGATATATTCAAAGACAGCAACTGTACCTCGCTCCGCGATGACTGCTTCGGCAGCAGCAGGTACGCAAGGGAATCATTATGTCGGGACGAAAGAAAGATATGAGACGGGGTATAAGGAACAGCGGCGAACACGGATTGAGTGGCCAGCATCCATAACAGGCTAAATATAACGACAAGACCGTGGAAATTTGTCCCGAACATGTTGAATGATTGTCGGCAGTAGGAGACCACCAATGTCCATCCACAGGATGCAACAAAGGGCTTGTTGAAAATATAGCTTCCTGCTACCGTCGTCTTTTGTTCTTGATATCAGCGTTTCATCTGAGCGTCACTGATCTGACCGTCAATTGGTCGGGCGGGGAACGAGTTTGGATCGAGGTGCGGCGTTTAGATCCGCGGACATGAGCGTTCCATTCCTGGCCAGTTGCGTCAAAAATCAGGCCGTTAAAAAAAACACATATACAAGAATCAACTCGAAACTTGAAAGAGAAAAAACGGTCACAGCTGTTGAAAGGACCAGCGAACTTAGGTAGGTATCCAGATCGTGGGAGTGGGTCGTAAAACGCAGGCGAAGTATAATAATACTCCGTAGTAGTAAACAGTGGACCACGAACGCACGTTCGAGGATGACCTCCTCTCTCTCCACTGGCACGAGTCAACTGCGTACAGTACAGACAGCACGGGCCCAATGATGATCAGACTCCATGGTGGAGTGGGAGCGATAAGCTCGTGTGAGGGTAAACATGGGCGGTTGCACGGCAACAATGATGATAAGATCCCGTGACTTGTTCCATACTACTGTGATGAGAGATTTTAATCATCAAAGAGCCTGCAGCAATACTACTACTACGTCTGATCGGAAAAACAACGGTGCACTTGGTTTATTTTTTTTCCATGGCTAGTAGTTTCTTTTTGATTATCCGCGCAAAGCAGATGAAGATGGCAAGTGCTGCTCTGAGAGGTCCATAGTAGTAGAGCAACATAGGCCATGTCCCATCCCATCGCATCCCGGGTGACTCAATTCATCAAAGAGCTTGCCTTGGCAAGTCTGGACTGTATACATGAGCATAGAGCAAAGGCATTTAGGATTTCAGACAAACGGGCTACATAGTATTTTTTTGAAGCTAAAACTTTTCAACAGTTGCTTTTGTGTCTGTTATTAATATGACCTTTTTTTCCCTCGCAACGACCTCGACCTCAACCTCCCTTCTTAAAATAAAACCAAACACGGCAACCTATATTGTATTATATAAGCTTAGAAATCTATAGAAATACCAGCCGACCCAGTCACCATCCCCATCCTGGCAAGAATCCACCTGATCCATCCATGCCATATGGAGCTGCCCTTAGAGTTCGAACCTTAATGTAACTTCGGGAGGGAAAGGATTCAAAGGAAAGGGAGCACGGACTCCCGCTGAGGCTTCGAGGCTTGGGCCTTTCAAAAAAATCTTGAGACCCTTGGAACCGTGGAATCCGTGAGTTTCGCCTCCTTTCCAGATCGAGATTGGTCTCAAGAGTCTCGACAGGCCACGGACCAATGTCCGTTCCCCGTCCCTCAGGCTCAGTGGTACGGTACCTTGTAACCCTTCGCATCGGGATCGGTTGTTCTCTGGAGAATGGCTCAAGCACAGACTTGGAGGTACGGGCTACGGATGGGAGTGCTTGTCGATCTGTGTCGCTGAGGCCTCTTCTCGGAGAAATAGGCATTATGTGAGGGGTATATATTGTTCCAACTTGCACTGCCTAACTCTGCCTTTCGTAGACCTAGTATGTACTGTTGTATCCGTGATCCGAGGTACGTAATAATGAATGCATTCGACAAGGACAAGAAGGAAAACGGAAAGCAGTACGTAAATCGGATGGGCCGGTAAGGTGGATTATCTCTCAAAACGCAGGGCCCAGGCGGCAGCATTAATATCCCGCATTATGGAATTGATCCATACGGGCCGGATATGCAAGGGCCGGATGTCCATGGCAGCACTTGGTCCGGGCACGAACGAATGCACGTCAGGACCGTCTTTGCTTCCCGCTAACCTAGTCTTTACTGGCTGCCTACCTCCTCCCCTACCATACCTAACTTAGCAGCGACTTTGGAAACAGTTGACGCAGGCCGCACCCCGGTCGACATCATGGCGCCCAGCCTTTCCCAAGTTCCCAGGAGGGGGGTCCGGGGCGAGAGGGGGGCAGGCCTCGATTAACCAGTCAGGTTACAGCGAAACCCCCTTAGGCAGACTGCCGGAGCTGCAACAAGACAAGTTGGGCAACGAGCGGCCGGGAAGGCGATTGTCGATGTCGACGTACGATCCATGTCAAGAACAGGACCCCTGGTTGGGTTAGTAACCGACGCTATGCCCCCCTTTTACCCAAGCGTTCGATTTTGAGCAGCCTTGGAATATGACAGCTCACAAAACGAGTCCTCTCAAGTGTGAGTGTGTTTGTGCCACAAGCTATGATTCCCCAGCCGCCCGCCATACGAAGCAATCTACTGTAGTAAGCGGGCATTTCATCACAAGCGTCCAGCCTAGACTATGGCTCGACACAGACCAACACTCTGTCGCCCCGCTTCCGCTGCGAACACATGGCATGGCATGTACCGATCAGAGCCTATGATGTCAACATCTGGTCCTCAACGGATGTATGCAGGCCCACGACTTCAGCTGACTCGAGACTACTTTCCTACATCCATGATATTGGAAATTTCATAGATGGGCCTTGTTCTGCGTTAGGGTGCTCCATATGTCTATATCAGTACTCCTCTGTGTCCCCGACGACGGTCGACGTGATGACAGCGGAGTAGATCTGATCGAAGTTTCAGAGTAATAGAACTTTTTAGAATGTCGCTCAAGAGTTTCGGAAGATCGCCTGCCCGCTGCTATATTATTGTTATTATTATTAGAGAGAGAGAGACCACTTGCCAGGTAACGTTAGAGGCAGCGGAACGGCCAGCTACTACTGTACACCGCTGGCCTAGCGTGACTGAGCAAGGGAGACGGCGTCCCGAGCTGCAAGTGTGTCCGCGTTTGATCTAGCGCCAGAGCATAGGGTCGCTTTAGTTTCCCTCGAGTGAGCCTGTCAGGATGGACTTGACAAGGGATTTGGGGGTGATGGCGGTTGTCCTGTGCGCCGTGATTAGCGTTCTTCTTGATATGGGGATTGGGGAATTGAATCAAACAAGAGCTGCAGAGAGGGGCCATGGGGGAAACTGTGGAGGAGAGACTTAGTTTCCCCGGAGAGAAGTAAGGAGTAACCCCATAGTAGAGACGCATCTGCAAGTTAAAGGAGATCACTGGATTAGTAAACTCGTGTGGCCCTCTCCCAGAGCCAGAAATTTCATATGACGCATCTGAACTATTTTACCAGAATGCCATCAGAGGGAGAGGACATCGTCAGAGAGCGGCTACTCTACAAGGAAGCAGAGCCGTCATCCGGCAGTTCCCGTCCGCAATTAGCCACAGCTCCCAAATCCAGAAGGAGGCGAGGCGAAAGGGGGCACGCTCAACAAATTAAATTGAAGACAGTATTCTGCCCTGGGTGATGGAATAAGCCAAGAAGAAAATTCTGACCTGACGTGCATACGCAGTAGCATGGCATGGAGGCGCAACGATTCGATAAATGAGAGTGGCGGCAAAAAAAATAACAGCAATTGACTCTCTGCCTGGAATCAAAATGGCTCTAATAACAGGTCACTGTCGGGAACCCGGCTGGATATGCTTTTTGCATTTTGCTGATACAATCTTGTCGCATCTTGCCATCTTCATCCATAAAATTCGTGCGTGAATGATAGATTTTCAGCGATGCGCACGGGCAAGGATAGAAAAGGCAAGGCCGCAAAATAGGGCCTGTGAGACGAAGCCATAACACGACAGCGGTTGATCGTCTGCCTAGGCTGTTCCTGTACAGTACCGATGCTTACATGCTTCCAAGGCTGATACCCACGGTTCCTAGTGGAGTTGCGGGATGATAGATCGGCTGCATCTGTAAATAATACATTATAGTGACCGTTTGCCGGATGGGGCTAATAATATCCATGGACATCCATTGACCTTGTATGATACTGATCCTCGAACACCTGCTGGAAACGGTTGGAAGCTCCTGCTTGCCCTCCCGTCAGGCTCTGAGGTACCGGCTGACGTTTCGTCAAACTGTCCAGGTTCCGTGGCCGGCACCCGTGCCATCATGAATCCATCCCGTCTGTGATATTATTTGGTCGTGCCATGGGGGGGGGTCTATCGGCATATGCTTGTGATAGTGGACACCTGGGAGCACGGTCGTCTCCAGAGCTCAGGCTAAAGCCTCTGGAGGACAAGGTCGATGAGACTAGTGCTGCGGCCGAGCGGGAAGAGGGCAGACGGCGCCGGCCCCAGAGAAGCGCCAGAGCGACAGCAGAACGATGGCGATGCCAGCTTGGGATGCGGACCCACGGGTGCGAAGGTCGCGATGGTGGATCTGAACGAGAGCTGGAGAAGACGCCAGAAGGGCCGCAGACGGAGGGTTCGACGTAACGTGCTTGGCGCGAGCCGCCACCAGCGCCCGCCGTCCACGCAGCAGTGCAGCGGAGCAGAGCAGCGGGCCAAGAGGCCAGAGAGAGAGAGAGAAGAGAGAGGATGGATTAGATCGTCGTCGTAGTCCTGTAGACACGCAGAGTCACGCAGACTCGAGGTCAAGGGCTCAAGACCCAGGGGCCCATCGCGGACGCCCACGGACCATCGCCGGAACGGCGCCCGCCCAGGCGCACCGCCGTCGACAGCCTTGCCCTGACCTGACCTCCAGGCCCCGTCCCATCCCCGTCGCCTGACGCCGTCCACGGTTTCTCTCCTGCTCTCTGCGATCAACCACACCTCTTCCTGTATCTGCTGTCTCCATCCTTTCTCCATCATCCGTGCCTCTCCCTTTGCTTGTCTCCCTTGTGCGCCCCGTCCCGGGCGTCTGCTCCGTTTTCCTCTTCGCCAGGCGCGGTGCCCCTCCCAGCTGGCGTCATATATTCCGAGACACCGTCCGTCGACCTCTCCACGAACAGTCTGACTCTTCCCGACGTCTGCCCCCTTCTGGACGCTCCGTCAGGGCCCAACTGTGTTGGACACCTGCGGCCCCTCGCCCCTGATCCTTCCCCTGTCCGCGGACACGGCTTCGCAGAGCGACTCGTCGACCCCGTTGAGCTTTCGAGCACGGTCGAACTCTCTCCCCGATTCCATAGCAGGTCTATCTCTCTCCGAGACCATCTGCAGTTGCCGCTAGCTGGCACCTGCTTCTGTACGGTTGCTCGCAGCACTACAATGTCCACTGCGTGAGCTGCAGTCGGAGAGTAATGTCGGTCGTGCTGTGGACGTCTGCAGAGTCTGCATTTCCCTAACCCGGCGTGGGTTCCGGACCCATTGGTGGGAATACAAGGCCGAAGAGAATGCACAGAAGCACCCTAGGGGGAAACCGTGAGATACTCTAGCAATATGAACCCTTCTGAACGGCGGGCCCGAAGGGCTAGTCGAGAGGAGCCGGAGGACCTGATGTCTCCCAGCCCGCGTTCGCAGGCGAACACGCCAGGTCTCGTCGGCCAGGCTGCCGATGGCATCTCTCGGAACGGCTTGGACGAAGCGGTGGACCCGTTAGAGTCACCAGGATCTACGGACGTCTCACAGCCCGCCGCCAAGCTGTCCAGCTCCAGGAGCAAGCTGCCCGGAACGGATGGGAATGACGGCCAACCGTCGGTTCGCCATTCACATCACCTCCCCCATCATCTCTCACACCACTCTTCCAATAATACATCTAGAGTGTCTTCTGCGAAGACGTCCTCGAGCTCATTACAGGCACTGAATGAGGAGACTGTCACCGACGCGCGCTCCGACCATGTCGTGCGTAACCCTTCTGTACATTCCGTACAGAGGGTTGCCCAGCAGCCTGCGGCCCCCGCATCCTCGACGCACTCTGCAAGCACCTCCAGCGACCTTCCCGTCTATCCCGATCAGTCGTATGCCTCGTTGCAGTCTCAGGTGCATCCGACGTATCAGCCGCAACTGCGCTCTCGAAGCTCTTATCCATCCCATACTGATCCGTCGTCGAGATATCCTCAGTCGCGCGGGGGTACTCGCACCGCGGGAAGCACTCCGGTATCCAGTCCAGGCCTGTTCTCGGTGAAAACCTCCAGGTCCACCCCTCCTGTAGGGTCCGACGACGAGAACCGTATCAGCAGTCCTTATCTCCACCCCACACATCTTCAACCACCCAAAGAGTAAGTGCTGCACCAGATGTACTGTCCGCCATACGCTTGCTTTTATCCATTACGAATCCGCAATATGCGCTGACATTATCTTTGCAGGACACATACAGTTGAGGTGGACCGCGACATACATACCGGCAATAAACTCATTAATGACTATGAGATCCTAGAAGAACTAGGGCGCGGTGAGCATGGCAAAGTGAAACTGGGACGTCATGTGGTCACAAATCAACGAGTTGCTATCAAAATTGTCCAGCGTTACTCCAAGCGGCGTCGCTTGGGTAAGCTAGGTAACCCAGAAGATAAAGTAAAGAGAGAAGTTGCCATTCTCAAAAAGGCGCGGCACCCAAATGTCGTCAGTCTCTTGGAGGTTATCGATGACCCGAATCGCCAGAAAGTCTATATCGTCCTCGAATATGTTGAGAATGGTGAGATAGTCTGGCGGAAAAAGGGGTTGAAAGAGATCGTGGCCGTGGATAAGCGCCGACTCGAGCGAGAAAAGAGGGGGATCCCAGAATCCCCGTCTTTCATAGAAGAGAGCCAACAATATGTCAGAAACGCCCAGATGCGGCGCCGCCAGAGAGAAAAGGCTCGGGAAAGGCGCCAGGCGCAGGCGCGGGCAATGCAAGAACAGTCCATCCCGGCCTGGAGCTTGGAACATGGAGGACAATCGGATGATGATGACGATGAACCGCGACCTGAGCTGACGACTGCACAAACCTCTAGTCGCACTGCGGTGAACCAGGATCACTCCGATGTCCAGTCCTCCCCGAGTCACTCTGTCAGTTCAGCATCTGATTCCGATCGGATGCGGGACTCAAGCTTGGCCGCCATCGAAGGCAGCATGTACGGCCCTTACGCAGATTACCCTTCTGAACGACGGTTCAGCAGTGCCTCGAGCAATTTCGGCTACGCGTCGTCTGAACCCGACTGGCTCTCCGATGATGACGACATGTCTTATGTCCCTTGTATGACTATATCTGAAGCGCGCAACGCATTCCGGGATTCCGTTCTTGGGCTAGAATACCTTCACTATCAAGGCATCATCCACCGTGACATTAAGCCGGCAAATCTTTTGGTAACTGCCAATCATCGCGTCAAGATATCTGACTTCGGAGTGTCGTACCTGGGACGGCCGATCAGAGACGATGAAGAGGAGCAGGTGTCGGAAGCCGATGCTGCGGAGCTTGACGACGCGCGAGAGCTGTCGAAAACCGTTGGCACTCCGGCTTTCTACGCACCAGAGCTGTGCTACACAGGTGACTTCCTAAACTCCCCCGATGGGAGCCCACCAAAGATCACCGGCGCCATTGACGTGTGGTCCCTTGGTGTGACACTATACGGAATGATATTCGGGCGATTGCCATTCGTCTCTGACGACGAGTTCAGCATGTTCCAGACTATCGTGAAGAATGAAGTCTTCATTCCAAGAAAGCGTCTAAAGCCTGTCGAAATCGACTCTTCATCCACTCGTTCCAATCGTGTCATGAACAGCAACAAACGGCTGGATGACGAACTCGTCTACGAAGACATTGATGATGAGCTCTATGATCTTCTCCAACGATTGTTAACCAAGGATCCCACGAAGCGCATCACTATCAAGGAGATCAAGCATCACCCCTGGGTTCTCCGTGGCATAGACAATCCCAAACAGTGGATTGAAGAGACCGACCCGGGCTACCAGAGCAAGGGCAAGAAGATTGAGGTTTCGAATGAAGAGGTTACCACTGCCGTCAGCAAGGTGCCCTTTATTCAACGCGTCCGATCAAACGTTGCCAAGTGGTCTGGCTATATTGTTGGGAGATCAAGAGAAGGCCGCAAACGGGCACCTAGCACTGCAGCGTCGGACGCTGCAAATTCCGCTTCGACTTCTAGCGGCATATCCCTTTGGAGAGATTGGCGGGATGGCCGTCGAGGCAGTTTACGGGGGGATGAAGAGACGCACAAGTCGTCCAGAGGCAATAGAGAAGGCGAGCATCCCCTGTCTCAAAGTGTTACCGCGAGTCCGGAACCTCGAGAAAATCGTGGCTCATACTTCAACAACCAAGACCCTCGGTCGGAGTCGACACCCGCATCAGACCGGACTCCCCGCCCTGACCCACCGCAGCGCACTTTATCCAGCGCGGAATCTACAAAAACGGTAAGACCATCTAACTCAGAAACCACCTCCCCTTCGGTACAGCCCCGTGCAGCCACGCCGACGCTTGTCGAAGTCCTTGGTGCATCCAGCATTGGAGGCATTTTCAGTGGGGCTGGTCGTCGGCTGGCTAGAGGCCTCCAAAGTGGCGAGTGGCGCAGTGAAAGGTCGCGATCCGCAGACAGAGCGTCTGTGGAGGGAGACGGACGTTCTGAGCCCAGTCTTGCATTGAGTGTAACTTCTGCCACAGGCGAAATGCAGACTCCTGGTCTCTGGCGGCCGGAGGCACATTCTCCAGCACAGTCAGAGAGACTTGACCACTCAAATTCAACTGGATCAGGACATTTCCGTCATCGATCTTCCCAACTTACATGCGAATCACCTGCAGACTCCTTCAAACTCGCAAGAGAGGCATTGCTCCATCAAAGGAAGCAAGAAGAGGAATCTGATGCTGATGATGACCTTACGAAATCCAGGGTAGGAAGCGAGACTTTCTCAAGCGGCTATCTAGAGCATGATGGACAGTCTCATCAGGACCCGGAATGGAGCCCCGGCGAGAAGATCCAATCCGAATATTCGCAGTATTACAATGGCGGGCTTACAACGTCACCTCCTTCTGCTGTTACTATCTCATCTTCCTCTGCAGATGATTTTACCAGCGGAATGTCTCAGAGTGCCTCTCACCCTAGCATCCCATCAGTTGTCTCGGGAGCCTCTTCACTTTCCGGCGACGGCTTCTATTCCTATTTCAAGGAACGAGAAAAGGAGATTGAAGCGCCTGCTCATGTACCTCCTATCCTTCGCACTGGAGATACGGTCAAGACTGTGGGCAGGCCATCACAGCGCCCACCTGAAGATGACGAATCAAGGTATTACTGCGACGATGAGGAAGACGACGAGTCCGAAGACGAAGGTATCGTCTTCGGCAGGAAATCGTCTCCCCGCCGTATTGGAAAAGCTAGCACATGAGATATCTTGCCTTGGGCGTGTGTCCTTTAGTCAGCCGTTGTGTTATACAGGCGTATATCTGGCCTTTTGGTGACGCGTCGGGCAGCATCTGCGGCATCTGCTTGTGGGATCATCCGCAGCTGAGGGGTGTGGATAGCTAATGCCTATTTCCTTCCTTTGCGGGCATTGCAACTCCCACGACAATAGCAGGTGCTATACACCGCTGTTGATTGTTCTTGACGATCTTCCAGTCGTGCGGCTATGGCGTCACTGCACACATCCGCAGCCATATTTGCGAGGGAGACCGACGTCGCCTCAAAACGATCTTACAGTCTCTACATTGCTGTGCTGGAGGCCCCACCGCCGCGTGCATCTGCGGGTTGGAAGCGTCTAGTTCTCGATTGAATTACGACATGCATTTCGCAAGCGTTTGATTCGCATTTATGGGCATTCCATGCATTCATAGTTCAGGGAGCCCAGTTCTTGCCTTGCTTTCTCCCGGGTCCTTGATTTGTCTTACCACCTTCCATTGTGCTCTTCAGCATCGCGAAGTCGTTTGATTCTGCACTGCTTCACAGATTCTTTGACCTACACATCCAAGCGCTACATTCATCGGATCCTCAAGAGTGTTTAGATTTTACAAGGCCATTATTTGTTTTGTTTGTATATATACTCTTACGTTCGTCGTGCCTGTTTGCCCTTTTCTCTTTTAAATTGTTGAGGCGTTTGATATTGCCCTTTTTATGCCCGAGGGGCAGGTGATTTGATTTCTCACTGAAGAGTTTGATCCTTTCGCATTTTTTTTCTCTTGTGATTGATTGTGGTGGCGCTTGTTCCTATCCGCCATGTTTGAAAACCTACTTACATGTAATTCAATCTACGCTTTGGCTGGGTTGGGTTTGGATCAATTGGGCATCTGTTCACCGTAGGATCTATGCAAATGCATGGCCTGGCTTGCTCTTTTGAAATGATGATGGATTATGAATGGAATCAAGGGGCACTTAGCTGCACTGCAAACTTTGGGAAATTACATGTGGAACGGAGAGGAGAAAATAAATCACCTCACTTCCTTTTTTGCCTTCAACATCTGGAGCGACTTCCTCTCTGTAGTAAATTCTGTGATCGTGGATATCTGTTGCTTCTCCTCGTGCTAGAGAGGCGGTGCAGTCTCCGTCCCGACATCCATTCATTCACAGATCTGCATGGGTTACTGTCTAATTTCGCCGGCTTCCCAGCGCTTGTTGTTCCTCCACCAATAAGAGAGACGAGGTCTAGATCAGCTCTGCAACTAAGTATACAGTGCATAGACCGGGGACGCGAAATGCGGGGTCTCGGCCAATATGTGATACGCTAGACGAGAGGACATCGGCATTATCGAGATCCGCAGACTGCGTGGTATGCCATATGTCCACGGCGTCCATCGATCATTGGCGAGGTATAGAGAGGTGTGTATGTAGATAGACGCCGGCGATTCCGAGATTGAAAGGAATAGTAGGTACTTGTAATATTTTAAGGATCCTTCGTTCTGTTGTTCCCATCAAGTCCGTTCTATACATGTATATATATCCCATGTCGTGGCTTTCCAATTGACAACTTTCCTAGTTTCGAAACCTCTTCTTACTCACAATGCTCCTAACTATCATCTTCTCCTTCCCCTATTATTTCCTCCTCTTCTCATTTTCCGCCATCCTCACAGCAGCCAGGCCCCTCCTCTACCGCGGCGCAGACATCTCCTCCCTCCTCGTCGTCGAAGAGACCGCAGGCGTATCTTTTTACAAGAACCTCCAGGGCCAGCCACAGCCGTTCGAGACCATCCTGGCCGAGAACGGCGTCAATTCCGTGCGGCAGCGGCTGTGGGTGGATCCGGAGGACGGGGTCTACGGACTCGAGTACAACCTGGAGCTGGCAGGGAGGGTGGTCCGGCGGGCGGGGATGAGCGTGTATCTGGATATGCACTTGAGTGATACGTGGGCGGATCCGGGGCATCAGGTATATACCTATAGATATATCTCACAGTGGATGATTTTTTTTTGGATAACCTCGAACGGTCATTGACGCGGGTGTATATGTATGTCTATATAGATAACCCCAGCAGCCTGGTCCACCACCGACATCGACACCCTCACGCGGCAACTGTACAACTACACCCTGAGCGTGTGCAACGCCTTCGCGGCATCGCAGATCCCGCTCGAGATCATCTCCATCGGGAACGAGATCCGCAACGGCCTCCTCTGGCCGCTGGGTTCGACTTCAAACTACACCAACATCGCCCGCCTCCTCCGCTCCGCCGCGCAGGGCATCAAGGACTCGGACCTCTTCCTCCTCCCAAACCTGAAAAGGCCACCGCAGATCATGATCCACCTCGACAACGGCTGGGACTGGGCCGCGCAGTCACACTTCTACGACTCCGTCCTGGCCTCGGGGCCCCTGATGGACACGGACTTTGACCTCATGGGTGTATCATACTACCCTTTCTACGGTCCCGACGCGACGCTCTCCGCGCTGCGAGCGACCCTGGCCAAGATGGTCGCGAGGTACCGGAAGCCGGTGCTGGTGGTCGAGACGGACTGGCCCGTGTCGTGCCCGGATCCGGCGTATCCGTTCCCGGAGGATCTGGAGGCGATTCCGGTGTCGGTTGATGGGCAGGTGGAGTTCTTGCGGGATGTCGCCGGTGTTGTCTCTGACGTAGATGAGGAGGGGATGGGGTTGGGGGTTTATTACTGGGAGCCCGGGTGGGTTGGGAATGCGGCGCTGGGGTCGAGCTGTGCGGATAATCTGATGGTGGAGTCTAGTAGTGGGAGGGTGAGGGGCAGTGTGAGGGGTTTTGGTCAGATATAGCAAGCAAGAATGATGATGATGATTGCTGGCCTGGCAATGTACTTGCAGTCTGAATGGTGAAAGAGTTCTGTGACGATCCAGTACTCCTGCAAGGGATGTAGGATGTCACGTCAGGGATTCAGAATGCTGCCCGAACAGCTGTATGTGGCAGGAAAGGAAAAGACTTGTTTATCGCACGGGATGAAGGACCATGAAGGATGAGTTGTGAAGTGAGCACAGTGTTGACATGGAATTTAGGTCATGCTTTCGAGGATCTTACTGCCGTTCATATAGGCCATAGACGGAGTATTTGCCTGGTCCATAGGTTTTAAGAAATGAATTTTCATGATGTTCAGAATGTCTTTGCGCTTTTGGGACCTCGGTGGTTCGTTCCAGAATCACCTCACTCTCTTATGGCTTACTACTGCGTGAGACGACGTTCACCGACATGTTCTGCCAAGGCGGTGATCTTGAGAAGACCAGGCGGAAAAACCTGGCGCCGGCGGTGACCGCTGTCCTTTCTTGTCTTATTCATCGGTACGGCGTTACTCGGCACCGAAGGTGTATCGAAACGTCACCATGGATTTGGAATAACGATGCCACGGGCCTGATAATGTCAAGCATCAGGTTAATTGATGAAAGTAACGGTTATAAAAATAAAAAAAAATCTAGATCGTTTTTATTCTATTAATATCGTCCGCGATGTTGGCCGACCGGAGATCTGGAGCAATTATTATTTTTAGGAACACAGGTCAAGAGACCATGGGCTAAAAAATCTGCCAATGGAAAATAAAATAATAAACAATAAATAGAAATATCGGACGCCTTTGTTGACCTGTTGTGCTACTGCGCAGCTTGCTTGCAGTAGACGCGTGCACAGAAATTAAGCGTCGAATATTGTGGGAAATTACCCGGCGCCTGTACACAGTTAAACGCAGAAGTACGGAGTACTCCGTAGCTAGCAGGCGGGCAGTGCTTAGCTCCGTGGCTGTGCAAGGGCTGTATACCCAATCGAGCAAGCCAACCCCACCACCTGCTCCATACGTGAGCTTAGCTACACAGCAATTAGGCTCCCAGGTAAATGTGGAATGCACCGAGCAGTATGGTTGTCCATGTCCAGACCTCGAGTGATGATGCTCCGTGGTAACGTGAGTCGTCGCTCTCTTGAGCTGACAACTGCTTGATCCCAGGTCTCCAGGCCTTCAACAACGCCAGAATGGACTCTGGAGTACACCGTCCTACGATGTGGGGAGTCGGGGATTCGGGGAAGAAGCGGATCTGCTGCCAGGTGCAGACCACCATCATACACGCGAAGTCCTCCGTCCCGAGTGCAGTTGGACCGTATCCATGGCTCTACGCTGATCCGGGTCCGCGTCCTCCATCCTGCGCCAGAGGATGTCTGCTGCATGCCGGTCCTGGCAGGATAACAGATAAGCGCCGCGTGGCGATGACATGCGTGTTGGGAGAAATGCTCCTGCTTGGCACGCCCTCCATCTGGATGCTAGCGCAGGACAGATACCGGCATGCCCAGAGGGCCAGAGACGGTCGTGGAGCCCGTCGCGTCGCCCGGACCAAACAGCGCCCTCGATCGAGGACGATCGTCCATAGCGCTGAGCATTTCAGGAGCGCCTAAACGCCCGTAATACGCTCAGGCACCATGCTCAGGTCTCAGGAATGTCTGGAGGGGGTCTGTATCATACCGTGCGGTCGCCTCACGGATCGTGAAGATCAATCAATCAATCCAAACAGGACAAAGTCGTCTGCTTCTCCACTGTCGAGCCGCACGTCGGAGCTGGAAGGCCCGTTTGTGCTCAGCAAGCACGGGACCTCGTCGACTCCGCTGACGGCGGCCTCGTTTCATGACAGAGTATGTACTCCTTTGAAGCCCTAAACAACCAGTCTCAGACGGTAAGGACCGATTCGAGCCCAGGCTCTGACAGACGGCCCGTCCCTGCGTAGTTACATGAACGGAGAGGAGAGTCTTATACATCGAGTTGCGGTGCGGACCTGACCAGGCCAACGTCGCCCGCTTCGCTCCCGCTTCCCGGAGTTGCCTGGATCGCCCTCACCATCATCTCGACCACCGACCTCTCCCGCTGCCTCGATCGCAACCCTCATCCCCTCCGCATCCGTTTCTCACAGCGCCCTCGCCCAGCGACAGAGGAATATCTGTTGCTGCGCCCTCCGGTCCAGGGACCGCCGTTCCTCATCTGGTGACGGCGTTTCGCCATTCGAGCTCCACCGTCTCGCGTTCCTTTCGTGGGGTTGCGGTTCGAGCGCATCGCCCAATTTGGACCGACCAACAAGTCACACTCGACGGCCTCACGCTCATCGCCACGATTATCATCGTCGCTGTCCCAGCGTCGGATGCGGGGCTAAACTGAACATTAGGTCGGTCGCTTCTTGACAAGGTAGTCCCTGGTGCCCTTTCTGGGAACGTGAGACAGACGTACAGCGACGGCTGATGCTTGCGCCACAAGGCTGATCCGCAAGGTGCACTTTGGCACTCTTCCCACTGTTCTTGCTTCTCCGCGAATGAGGCCTAGTCCTCCATCGCTGCCAGCCCGCCGTCGTACCTGCATCGGGACCGGTGTCCTAGACCTTCTACTGCGCTTTCATTGATTGCCAGGTCCCCCTCCGCGCTTCGTCGCCGGGAGTCCTCCTGGCCCAAGCTCCTACCTTGTTGTATCTATTCTCGGATACAGCATCGCATCGCAATGGCTTCACGGGAGCAGAACCAGGAGCGGGGGAGATCTCCCTCCGTGGGCATTAATAACCGGAGCGTCAGCCCGGCTGTATCTCCTCATCCGCCGTTCCACGACCCAACATCCGGTCTAGCTCTCGACTCTGTCACGGCTACCTCTCTCTCACCGGGATCCTTCAACCCCAATGCTGTGACCAGCGGCGCTGGATCGTACAGCTTTACCGCCCCGTACCTAGCGTCCACGCAGGAGCAAGCTTTCGCGCAGAATCAGCAATACTCGCAATCCTTCGAAGCGAGCTTTGTTAACCAACTGGAGCAATCGTCCGGTCACCAGGCGGTCCAGGGCGAAGAGAACTTTTCGAGTCTTCTCAACTCGAACAAGACAGATTTCGACTTTACCCTGTACTCCAACAACGGCAACGGCAACAATAACAACACGGCTGAATTTGACTCGTCGCTCCTGATTGATCCTCAAATTCAGCAACAATCTCCGCCTGCGGACCAGTCTGTGAATCCGGCGGATCTGGTTAGTAGGCTGTCGTCTCCTCACAACCCCACGCCTCCGCATCTCGTACCGCCGGAACAACATTCTTCTCCGGGTCCTACCTCTCCGCCTTCCTCAACGCAGGGTACGTTCTATACACCCCAACATTCGCGTCACACATCGTTGGATCCTGCGGGTATGACGTACATGACCAGCCAGCCGCAATCAGACTGGCGGGGAATGTTAGGGAACCCAGCCTTTCAAGGCCACAGAAGAGCGCCCTCGGAGCACTCAGAGGTCTCATCCGTGGCGCCTTCTCCATTCATGTCCCAAAATGAATCTTTTGATGGCATTGAGAACAACCCATCTCCCCTCCTTACAGCTCAAAATGACCCAGGCCTCTACGAAAATGCTCTTGGAATTGAATCCTTTTCTCTGTCTGAGCATCACCAACAGGGACTCAGCCCCGCTCATAGCCCATATCTTTCTCCCCAGGTCATGTCACAGCAGGGCTCGGATGTTGGGTCAGACGCGCCATACATCCCGAACCAACAGTCCAATACAGAGTTTCCTACTTCCTCGGCGGACATGTACGTCAACTCGGGCGAAGGTCAGGTCTTGAACATGCAGCAGGGAAGTAGTTCCGGAGAGATGGGTCAAGCGTCCCAGATGGCTCCGCCGTCCATCAATGTTGAGCTCGCGCCCCCCTCCAGGAACCCGAGTTTTGAACCGTCCAAACCCGTACTTGACATGGACTCCCTGAGCCCCCCTCCTACACGTAAGAACCGCTCCTCGGCTTCTCTGTCGGATTCTCCAATTTACTAACCGAATTCCAGGCTCTCGAGGGCGGAGCAAATCTGATCCGTTTGGTCGTCCGGTCTCTCGGCCTCTATCCCCTGCTTCAACATCTACCAGCTTAGAGCCTCTTGCCCCTACAACTCCGAGGACTCTCTCGCCCTTGGACACGCCCGCACGGTTCCATAGTAACCCTAGTTCACGTGACCCGTCCCCTTCCAGGTCCACCCGACGTCAATCTACCTCTTCTATTGATAGCCGCAATTACATTCTTGACCTCGCTGATCCACAGCGTCCTGGAGCCACACCTAATGATACTAGGCGCATCCAAAAGCATCCAGCTACATTTCAGTGTAACCTCTGTCCTAAGCGCTTCACCCGTGCATACAATCTGCGATCTCATCTACGCACCCATACGGATGAGAGACCATTTGTCTGTACTGTTTGTGGCAAAGCATTTGCTCGCCAACATGATCGGAAGAGACATGAAGGACTCCATTCGGGAGAGAAGAAATTTGTCTGCCGGGGAGATTTGGCACGTGGGGGACAGTGGGGATGTGGCCGACGATTCGCACGTGCAGATGCTCTCGGGCGCCACTTCAGATCCGAAGCTGGCAGGATTTGTATCAAGCCGCTGCTTGATGAAGAAGCCCTCGAGCAAAATAGCGCCTATATGGGGCAACAACAACAACAACAACAACAACAACAACAACAACAACAGCAACAGCAACAGCAACAACCCGGTCATCTCCAGCCTGTACCGCAGCCTATGATTATCCCTAGCATGAACGGCCAATCGACTGGTGGTTTCACGCTTCCTGCAGCCTTGCTCGCGCAGTATCCTGCTTTACAGACATTACAATGGGATCAGCTTGCGTCTGCAGGGGATGATCCGAACGACATCAGTGGCCGCAGCAGTTTCGATGCGAACTCCGGTGGTGAATTCGGCTACGACGACGATGAAAGCGGGCTTAACAGCGGATATGCAAGTGGTCCGGGGACCATGTATGGCAATCAGGGCCAGATGCTTGGCGTTAGTGCAGCAGATGGTGGCTTCGTTGGACATGACTGGAGCAGCGACTATGAGGGAAGAAGGTAGACAGTCTACTGAGTGCTTCCCGAATAGTACTGTTTTATCCAGCTGTGATATGCTATTCAACTGGTCGATTGCGGTGTCCCCGCCTGAGTGTAGGGTGCTTTGGGACAACGCATTTTTCCTACGTTATTTCGCCTATCGCGCATCTTGTTCTTGGGCTATCCGAAGCTTTTCAGAGTGGCTGGCTCCGGAATCTTACATAGAGATACTCTGGCGTTCAGATATGGACCGGGAAATGATGGGATCAAGTCAGTCATGACTGGGGTGCCTTTTCTTCTTCCGAAGCAGCTATCATTATATTTTCGTTTTTTCTTTTGTTCCATAAAATTTTGGTTACCATTGGTTTTTCTGATGCTTATGGGATTATGACCTGATTCATACCCTATGAACCCATAACTTCCATATACCAAAATACCCCCCATTGGACGCTTCTTTCTTCTGATGTCACCTTGCCTTTGAGCGACCGTGTTGGGATTATTTAGGGTTCCTTTTTTTTTCCCTCTCCTCTTCCTCACTATTCACTTCAACTTTTTTCATTGTGGCGGGACGGATTATCTATCTGGGTGATGCAGAATGTTGTCGATGGTTCGGCTCGGGATGGGGCTTGACCTGATAGCGCGAAATTTCATAAGGCGTGGGATTTCTCATGTCCTCCTCCTCCTCATCATCATAATCATCAGCATGGAAATTGGAATACTCTATTATTTCTTTTTCCTGTTTGCTTTTTTTTTTCTTACATACATGGATTGTTGATATGATATGTGGTCTATCATCAACTCTTGTATACCCCCCCCCCCCCCAAACTTCCGAATTCCAATGAGATTGTAGTGTCGACTTATTGTTATAGGTAGGTAGGGATTATTATTATCGATGACTGGGAAGAATGTGAATAGGTACATACATACAGGAAATAGATACCCTGTTTGCGTCATCATATCTATCGCTTCATCTTCGTCTATTTCCAGAGGTAAACGGCTTAAATCGATTTAAGGGTATTAAAAACTGCAGAGCAGGATTTCATTTACTGGATAGTACATGTAGTAAGTAGGGGGTTAAAGCTAAAGAATAGTTTCTTTCTCTAAAAACAACAAAAAGGGGGTATGGTATGCGTATCATGAGGTGTCATCCGAAAGCGGGAAAAGAGGGAGAAAAAAGCAAAAATGAAGACGCCTGTGCCATTCATCATTCCTCATCCATCCATCCATCTATCTATCTAACCAATCCACTTCCTGCGCCTGCTCCGGTGGAAAGAAAAAAAAATAATTAATCTCTCACTAGCGTACCTACCTAACCTACCTACCTACTTGCGCCGCTGCTCCCGTCCCTGCCCCTTGTCCCTTCCGCATCTCAACGAGCTTCTCCACCTCCCTGATCCACTTGCGCCAAAACTCCTCCGCCGTGAACCGCTTCGCCGACTGCCTCGCCCGCAGCCGCATCGCGACCTTCTCCTCCTCTGGCAGCGCCAGCGCGGCCTCGAACGCGGCCGCGAATTCCTCCTCATTGCTGGCGTGGAACCCGGTGGCGCCGTCGCCCAGGTCGACGACGATGTCCTCGCGGGGTCCGCCCGAGACGTGCACCACGCTGATCAGGCCCGCAGCCTGGTACTCGACGACGCAGATGCCGAAGTGCTCGTTCCACATAGCGTTAGCGCCGACGGAGGCGGTGCGCAGGTGCGACAGGACCGTCGGCCAGCTGGCGTCGCAGATGAAGGTGGTGTGGTCCCGGATGCGCAGCTCGTGCGCCAGGAGGCGCAGGTTGTAGATGTGCGTCTCGTCCGGGCTGGAGTGCCGGACGGAGCCGATCAGGATGAGTTTGGGGGTCGGTTGAGGTTGCTGTTGGGATGTAGAAGATGCGGATTCGGAGTTCTTGTTGCGGATGTTGTTGAGGAGGCGGGCGAAGGAGCGGAGGATCAGAGGGTGGTTCTTTTCCGGGCGGAACTGCGCGATGTACAGGATGGTGGGTTCGCGGATCTTCTCGCTCTCCAGGTCCACCTGGATCGAGGACTCGAGCTCCGAGACCGCGGTCGGGGGGAAGACGACCGTGGGTTCCTTGTACACTACTCTGTTGTTGCGCCTGCGCGACGGGCCCCAGAGGGCTTTGATATGCGCCGACGTCCACGACGAGTTGCACATCACCACGTCGATCTTGCCGCCGACCCAGCCGTAGAGACGGGCGAACGCAAGCCAGTACTTCCGCTTTGCGTAGCCCTTCCAGCCCGCTCCGGCGCCCGCGTTGACTCCCTTCAGGCCCGTCTTGTCGTCCAGAGATTCGAGCATGTCCGTGGAGATCGTGGGGTAGTGGACATAAGCTCCCGTGGGGACGGATGGGAAGAGAAATTTGCAGAATGCAACGGCAAAGGCGTAGCCCATGGTATCGATGAACACGTCCGGGACCAGAAGGTTGAAGGCATCGTAAGCGACGACAAGGGAGCCCAGCGACTGTCCGAGAAGGGTCATGTATGGGTACATGCTGCTCAGGACGTACTTGCGCGTGGAGAGATAGAGTAGCACCACCCTCGGTGAGTGGAGTTGGATATTGAAGCGGGTCTGTAAGTTTGTCTCCTGTCAGTGACGGAGACACATCATAAGTAATCAACCAATGCTTAAAGGAATGCTGACATTGACTTTTTCCAGCATGGCAACTTTGCTGACATCATGATCCCCCGTGTATATCACGCAAATCGCTTTCGGCCAGCGCTTCTGCGTCGCTCTAACAGCTTCCCAGAGCACGCGCTCCCCGCCTCCACCGGCGTTACTATTCCCAAAGTCAGCAACTCAGCTTCCTGCAGACGAACGTAGATTTTCCGTACCAGAAAGGGTGAAAGAAGCCAATTATTCCCTCCCACTCATCCTCCGCAGGCTTCCCGTTGTCCGCATTTCCCAGCGCGGAGTTTTCGACTTTCTCCCAGTCTTCGTCCTCAGAGGTCCTGGGGGATGACTTGGCCTGTTTCGAGCGGAGTTCCTCTTCCTCCGCACGCACCCGGGCAAGGATGATCTTCCTGCGGGCTCTCGTCCTCTTCTGTATGGACCACCCAATGCTGCGCAGCACCAAGCTGAGGAGATACGAGACAAACTTCGGGAGCAGGAGGAGAGTGACAAGGAAGGAGACAAGGGTTACTATGGACGACTTGGACAGCAACGACATGGTTGGCAGAGGCTGGAGGCGGAACGGGGAAGAGTCCTAGCCCATAGTCGAGGAGGAGAAGAAAGGGAGGAAAAGGCTCCGCGGGGAGCTTCGCCTCTGCCTGCGTCGGTTACTGGTTCTCGTTGTCGTCGTTGTTGTGTTATATCGCCGTCGGAGCCTGAGACCGGGAGCACGTCGGGTTGCCGTTCGGGGCAACGAGCTGCTCCGCCGCACGTGTCCCGTACCGCGTCATGCCACGTGACCGCCGAGCTCCCCGCTGCGGCACACCTCCGCCCAAAAAATGAGCTTCCGCGACAAACAGCTCTTTTTCTCCCAAATTCTCGACCTTCGTTCCGTCGAAGATCCGAGTAGTAAAGAGCTATTCTCTATGTGAGATTGTTCCGCATTCTCTACAGTTTCGGATCTCAAGTTACTAGGAGAATTCTCCTCCAATTGAACTCTTTCCGCCACCATGAAATATTTCCGTCCTCAGATTGTTCTCGGCACGCGACCATGCCTAAGTAGCATTTCTTCACGAAGAGTTCTGCAGCAGCAAGCTCGCCAGTTCCACCAGACAAAGCCATCTCAATTTATAAGCGAAGTGCTCGATTTATCCGCTGGCCTTCTTCATGGCGTTCATTCCATCACTGGCCTGCCGTGGGTTGCTTCCATCCCGCTGACTGCGTTCATTGTTCGAATGGTCGTGGCCATGCCACTGCAAATCTACTCGAGAATACATGCTCGAAGGGAACGTGATCTGTATCCCCTCCTTCTCTCATGGCGGAAGCATCTTCAAGACCGGATAATGAAGGAGCACAAGGAGAAGGGCGAAAGGCTGCTACCCCACGTAGCTGACAGACTACTGAAGAAGGAGCTGGCGCAAAGGCGCAAGTTGTTGTTGAAGCGCTGGAATGTATCTAGGTTTTACAAACCAGCCGGTTTCCTGCAGATTCCCGTCTGGCTCTCGCTCATGGAAAGTCTCCGGGCTATGTGCGGCAACGATCAAGGATTGGTGCCGTATCTCCTGTCGCTCATCGAACGTATCTCCGCGACCCCAGAGAATGCCTTGCATGTAACGGTTGAACCATCCCTCGCTTCGGAGGGTGCACTCTGGTTCCCTGATCTACTCGCTGGGGACCCAACCGGCGTCCTTCCCGCCATTCTCTGCCTGTCGATCTTGCTCAATATTCGTTTGGGCTGGAAAGCCCCAACTCTCAAAGAGATTTCAGATCTTCCAGATTTGGAGTTTAAAAAGCAAGTTGCACTCCGTCTGTTCAGAATACTTATCCAAATGATGGCTGTCAATGTCGGGTTTGCGTCTTACGTATACGGAATGCCCACTGGTTTAATGATCTATTGGATAACGAGTTCGAATGTCGCCACGCTGCAGACGTTTCTCCTTGATAAATACATGTTTGCCAAGCCTCCGCTCAAGCCATGGCTGAAGATGCATATTGGAGTCCTGAAACCCGGCGACGTTATTATGCTGACGCCAAAGAAATAACCAGCACTTCCTAGGAAACCAAAAACACCACTCAATATGTTTTCAAAATCCCAGAACACTTCAGAAAAGCGAATTCGTCCCAGTGATGACTCGCCTTCAGTCTCATAATCTCATGCTTCATCTTCTCTCAAGGAAATCACCTGGAAAATCTCGGCTCCCTTCAGGCATTATCCATTGCTCCTAGCTGTTCACGCCTGTGCATTGCTTCTGCCACTTCTGTCAACGAAAGATTGAGGTGGATAGATTGCGCCATGCAGATACTCAGAAACTCGATATCCAGTTATGGGTAGAACATGCGTCCATACTCGGCCAAGAAGGCTTCTGGATGAGTGCCAATGAACGTCTGGAGCATGACATCGTCTTGGCGAGACCATCCACGAGGGGCGTTGGGTGGCAATGGAGGCTCTGGGTAATCGATACTGCCGTCGTCGAATTGGTGTACGTCCAGTCTCTGGCGTCCGGCGTAGACATCGGGGTCATGGTAGTGGATCTCGTAAAGGATTTGACGAGCTATTGCACGCTGGATGGATTGCGTTTCGCCAGGGAGATACACCTCAAGGAATGCCAGTTGTTCTGCCGCGTTGGCGCTGTTCAGCAGACTTGCGATATACTTTTCAGTGAGTGATTGATCAAAGTTGGACGCCATCTGGACCTGCTCGGTGATTTCAGACACATTCCCTCGGCATGCCCAGACATAGTCTTTCTGGTATCTATCCGAGTCCAACGGCGCGCCGCTGCTTGCGGGCGTCCAGTCCCCCTCGTCGGAAGGAGGCGCCCCGATGTCCTCTTGATGCGCTGACTGTCCTTGTTCTTCACCGGACGTGTTGCTTTCGTGTTCATCTGCCCATGGGACGGAATGTATGCTGAGACTCCAGATATTGGACGCAGCATCCTGAAAGTGTCTGTTGGCCTCTTGGACTGAGTTGATGGCTTCGTCGACTCCAATATAGTACCATTCAGACCACCCGTCGGGCGCTGAGTCTGTGCTGACTGGGGGCCTGAAGCTCAGGTGCAGACGGCCCCCTTGAAACGGTATGTTGAGGAGCATATCCTCTTCATCGTTTGTGAACACAGCCATGGCTGTGCCCTTGTATGGAACTTGAACGCAGTGTCACTATATCAGATCAGCTCGAGCCAACACCAACGGCAACGGCTGTATGTCTGCTTTGCTTCAAGCAATATATATACGTTCTGCTTGGACACTTCTATGATGAGCAGACCACGCAAAGGCTTAATCTCGCCGTCGTTTCTCCGGTTGAATGATGCCTCAGTTCCTCGTCACTGAGAATGAATCACGACTTCAGATGGAGGAGGCAGTCCAAGGAAGCAGTTGGGAAAGGAAGGGTTTATTTGACCAAAAAGATCTTTTCTTTCGAGGTGTTGGTCATCTCGGACAGGCAGTGATGAAAAGGAAAGTTATAAAGGTGATGTCTCAGCGTCGGCGAAAGGAAGTAAGTGTCTGAGTAAAGACAGCAGACTCGTCAGAGGGTGAAGGGGATTCAGAGCGGAGGAGTGACTGTTTTTGGAATAATCAAATATTAGAGCCCAGCTGCGGGTTGCTTATGTCGGCCTGAGACAGATATAGAGATGGGGGGGGGGATGGGATAGGAGAAGCAGGTATAATCCTTCCCCTCCGCAATCGACTATTTCGTCGCTCCCAGCTCTCATCACTAATATAACATGTTCGCCAGCTTGGTTCTTCATTGTCTGGCTCGGTCTCAGTTCTTTATACTTCTCCAGCGCCTTCTGCACCATGTAAAAATAAAAATGTCCCGGTCCATTCTTTGTTATTTCCGGTGGCTTCTCGCCATTTGTATGAATAGCAATCGCAGCAGCCTGTCTCCCGCAGACCAGCGTTTTGCATTCGTATATATAAAAGATAACCTTCGTATTGCTGCCCCGGTTCTCTTTTCTATCTGAAGAAAACGCACGCTAGCACGCCCACAGCATGGGCGAAGGGTTTGCGTTGTGCTAAAAAAGCGTTGCGCCGCGCCTTCTGCGCAAAGTCTCGACCTTAGACTCCAACAATTTTTAAGGACATCATGTTGAGATTTTTATCCCAGCGAACTCTATATATTCTTTCCCCTTTTAGCAAACTCTGTCTTTGAAGTAAGTATATATATAAGACGCCCCCGGTAAGTAATTAGCGGTAAACCTGAGGTGGTCGGGCCGAGTGGTATATATGACTAGCGATTTTTCTTGAAAGTGTCAAAAAGTCCCACTCTTTCTATGCACATGTACGAATATCGTTTGTTCGTATGTGCCCAGGAATCCGTCCAGAGTCCACTTGGTAGTCATCGATGTACCGGGTTAACTGTTCTGTCTTGTCTTGCTTTGTTGGTTAATTAAGAAATCGGGATCTGATTGGAAGGACCCGGTGAACATACATGAAGTGAAACGGGCTAATTTCGTGTCGTTTTTAAGGCATCTATCCGGCTATAAAGACAAACAATGGCGGACTCTTCTTTCTGCGATTTGAATTTCGGCCAGCGCTGCATAACTCGGTGCGTGGGATGCGGTGACTCTCTGAATGCCACAGTCAGGTTGAAGGCTTGGAAAACCATTCTCCACGGTATGACTGATCGGGATTCGCCTTTCTCTCTCTCTCTCCTCTGATCTGAAGAGAATGAACACAAGAGAATGAACACAACAGACGTGCGCCCACGACATGGGCAAATGGGTTGAAGGAGGGCATGAAAGGTTGAGTTTCTCTAACGCCAGCAAGTCGACATGTCCTTTGTCCCTATTTGACACTGTAGCGGCGACAGCAACGTGATCGTATGCCCTATTCTCCATCTCTCTGATATCCCCCACCGTATATAAGTACTCTTATAGTATAGTGTGTGGTCGGTTTTATTTTTCACCTTTAGCACTTCCGTCTTCTAGTCGAGCTGCGAAGGGAGCTCCCGTATCGTGATGTATATAATGCTTGTAAATATGGAGATGCGGCATGGTAGACGAGAGGCATATGGACAACACGCCGTGACTGATTGCCGCAGGCATTGTCAAACTCCAGTCTGAGTTATACATCTTTGTAGGACCATTAGAACCTTACGTTTTGTATCCCCTCAGATATATATACCTCTTAAAAGGTCTCAATGACGCAGCACCAGCAACTACGTTATTACATCACACAAGACGAAGGAACAATGTGTTCCTTGTCTGGCGCCTCGCGCAACGTTCGAACATCGAGTTGGAAGGTTTCTGAGTGGTGTTGTCCGATTCCGGTTCTCGTCTTGACGCGGTAATGTAAACTGGCCCAATACCACTTGGTCTCCATGTCCATTGGACTAGGTGTATGTATAGGAGTCGAGTAATCTCAAATGCTTTTTATAACTGTTCCTCTGGGTGTTCCGACGGACCGACGCAGCTCCAGATTAAAAAGGTCAAAAGGACCAAGGCCGTTGTCATTGTCACCTCACTCCAGGCGCAATTTTTTACGGTATATTATAATTTAGAAACGGAACGTTTGGATTATATAAGTCGGCCGCAGTTGTCTCGTACACCTTTTCGTGGTTGCCGTAGTTGTAGGCATCGTGCAATGGGGCCTCGAGCTCATTGTTGATGGCGTCCACATGGGCTCCGTACTCCGAAAGATTCGATGCAATGGCGACGTCGTTGTTGGAGCACGGCACATGTAGGGATTTGGAGACAGCTTATCAAAAAACCAGTGACAGATGCAGAGATCTTGCTGCAAAGGGTGTATCGGATACAAAACAAAGAAGAATCCTGCTCTGTCTGAAGATGGTTAAAAGAAGAGCGTTCAAACAGAAGGAAGAAGGAGCATGTTAGAGAAGGCATACTGTTACCGGGTAGGTTCACTCAGATGTAAAGCCGTGTCTCGAGAGCGCCGGAGTATTATCCGGATGTATCTCACTCGGAACAAGGGGATGTATATATACGAGTCGACTTCAAATGTGGGCAATATTTTCGGTTATGACATCGAGTCAAATATATATAACGACGGCAGTTTAGCTTTCTTATAGGTAATGAAGACAGTAGATACTTGCGGTACGAGAGGGGTGGGTTTTCGGTCACGTCTCCACTATCTTATGTATCCTTCCAGGTTAGCGCACGAGCAGGAAGAGTAATAGAAGCCAGCAACACTCCTTACCTGGATGTTTCGATGCTGGCACTGGTCTGAATATGACGATCTTGCTTTGCTTGATCTCCCATCAGGTGGCTTTGGACAAGTACGTGTGCCGATCAAATTGAGTTCCCGGTCAGACTTTTTTTTCCTATGGTCATTCTGCAGTGCCGAATGTGCTTTGCAGAGAGACATCCTCCAAGGGTTGTCATTGCTCTGGCAGTTCGTTCCATCTTGATGATCAAAGTGCGGTTTTCAGTATAATTGATATAGCGGAAAGAAAGAAGCATAAGGGACAGGACAGGAAAGGACAGCAGATCCTTGTGGATGAACACCTCGAGAACCAAAGATGTTCCCCATAATTTAAGAAGAAGTGGACATTGAAAAACGTGCCAGCGCAGGACATGAATTTTAAAAAAATAGAAACAAGAAGCACACGTTCTGGACAACGTGCCTGTCGCCCCCGACGATAGAGCAGATCGTGCATTCTGCGTGAACAATTATGGGGGCCGTACGTATATACTGTTTATCAGGAAGAGGTAGACAACAGAATGCGCACACTGCTGTATTATTCGCTCCTTGTTATCAAAAATTAGGATGTGCAGATTCTGCTCTTTCCTCATGAGTCTGGGGCCTTGTTGTCTGCAGACATGTTTGATAAAAGCAATTGAAATTTTGAAAGAATATAGCAAGAATATTATAAGAGTTAAAATGTATATAAAGATAGAACACAGGTCACTGAGGGGACTGTCAGCCTCATTGCTCATGAATCAATCGTGAAGAATAAATAGAAGGAAAGAAGTGAAATCCAAACAGTGACCCAAATGTGGCATAACACGTGGGATGTGGAGCGCATCGATGAGATAGTCAATTCTACTACTGTGCTAGGAAGATCCTCTACATACCATCAGCTCTTTCTCGATGAGCTCTATTTTCTCGTATTCCTCTGGTACCGCCGTCCTGCAGGCGTGTCCCTTCAGCCTGTGCTGCGCGATCGTTTCGGAACCTTCCGACCCTTGCTGGTCTACTACACCAGACCGAGATCTGACTTGCATCATCGCGTTCATTTTCTTTGCGCACGTACTCCTCGGCAGCAGCGATATCTTCGTCGCAGAAGAATAAGTCCATTACCCTTCTGCAATTCGGTTCTGACCAGGTGGTAGTTCTCATTCGCGATGTCGTCGTCTCCAGAGCCGCATGGCCTTGGTCATACGTTCCATCTGGTCGTCGAACAGCTGCTTCCTAATATATATATATCTCTGCTCGCGTCGGTTTCAAGCACAGATCTGCTCCAACTCTATGGCTTTCAATTCAACTCAGTCTCGTCGGTTTTCCGCAGCGATTTGACGTCAAACGGATCCGGACGATGTCTGAATGTCCCTTTTCGCAAGCCACATGAAGAGGAGTGTCGAACTCGTTGATGGAGTCTCCCCGTGTCCCGTATTCCAACAGTTTGGAAGGTAATGGCGGCGCGGTTGTCAGCGCACGCAAACATGGATGGGAAACGATCTATGAAAAATGGTCCAGGTGTACAGGTAACGGCCCAAGCATGGGCATTTCTGTTTCCCTTGACAATATAATGACCAAGTTTTATATATTTATGTCCCTAGCCGAATAGTGTTGCCTGTGGGATATCGCTGTAATAACAATCGAGTAGGGGCGCTTATTCCCAGGCCCTGTATTAGTAGGCAGGTATATAAGAGAGAGAAGACATAAATCATATAGAGAACGGTTCGAGGTCTGCATCAAGTTGGAGTACGTAAGGCAGACTGCGTAGGGGCCGTAGAGCGCGCCGATGTAGGGGTAGTGGACGCAGGAGGAGCCGCGGTGTCACCCTCTGCTTTCTCCGGTGTCTCTGGCTGTGTTGATACAATGCTGGGAGCCGTGCTATGCTGACGCATGCACCGTATCTCTGCCATGGTCATTTTCTTCGTGGTACCAGTGGTGACGGAGGGAGCAGGGGTGGGGGTCTTGACCGTGCGCACCTCGCCAGGCACTACACGTGAAGAGAGCATAGGTTCGCTTGTCGTAGCAGAAGACACTTTCCTGGATACGTCGCCGCCCGCGCCCGCGGAGGAAAGGTTGATGAACGTGGACACATTCCTTGTAGCTTCGCACATTCCTATGATCGAATCGGAAAGCGTGGTAAGTAGTTCTATAGCGACTTGCTTAGGGATCACGTCCGCGGCTGTATCGGCTTCCAGAAGTGCGGCAAACTCCGAGAAGGTACTAGCTACTTTTCTTCCATGTGTCTCCAGCGCATTATTGAGAAAGAAAAGGGAAGTTCAAAAGGAAACGGCCCAAACATGGATATTTCCATGGGAGGTCCTGTTTCCCGCGACGATGAGGAATGCTTTCTCAAGCTCCTGCCTGGCTAGGCAAACTGGGTATCAGGGCCTCACATTATAATATCAACCAAAGAGGATCCTTCAGAGGTAAAGTTCATTTTAAGCATCATGCTTCGTCCTGTATAATGGGGTAATGGGGAATTTGGGGATTTAAGCCGCCTCCGCTGTACGCATCCGATGGTGCAGATAATTGGGGAATTTATATACTAAGATAAAACACGTATATAGACAATAAATCGCATTTGGCTTCATGGCCTGTCACCACAGAATCCCAAAAAAGGTCGAGAAGACGTAAGTAGGCATATAATTTCTTGCCTCGAAATGATGCTGGGCGGATTATCCTTCGATATCAGCCTTGTTGTCAACGGCTTTGCCGTTTTTCTCTGAAGATTGTTCTTCAAATCTTTTGTAAGGAAAGTCAACTTTCGATGCTTCCAAGTTTACTTGTATGTGAAGTCTCTGTCTGACAATTCACTGAGCATGATGACGGGACCTATGTCTTCTAGGAACTAATAAAGAATATATAGGTGCTGTACCAACTAAGAGAAGTTGAAGAAGACGATAGGTGCTCCACAGTGTCCCATCTCATGCACTATATGTGGGAACTTGTACACCATGTAAAGTACCCAGTATATAATGAACAGATATATGTAAAGTACCTATACGAATTGCTTGAAAGAACCAGAAGGTGATGGTGAGGGAACAGAAAGAGAGAGAGAGAGGCACAATCCAACGCCTTTTATGCTTGAAATTGCGCACGGATGTCAAAGGTGACATGATATTGACAGTGACGTACTATCTTCCTGCTCTCATGTCCTCAAGTTTAGGTGAATTCGTATGATGAGAGTCTACGTGAAGACGACCTGGATGAATGAGGGACTTTTGGATGGCAGAAGCCGACCAGATAGTTGTCACGTGCTCATAAGGATACCGGAAGTGAGTGACATCCTCTATGTGCAGCAGAGTACAGGAACAGTCTAGCAGACAGCAATGGAAAGATGATTAATGTCTATTCCCTACAGAAGTAGCATACAAGACTGATGTAAAGGGGCTGTGGTAGAATGAGCAAACAGACTGAACCAGTCAGTAATACAGATGGCCAAACGTCATTCACATCTCTCTAGAAAGAAGTGACAGTAAAGAGGCAGGTAAAGCCATGGAGCCGAAATGTTAGCTTCATGGGCTACATTGAAAGAACAGTACAGGTCTATGTTGCCATTTGGCATTCGCTCGTCCAGAGCTCAGAGCTTAGCCTTGGTGCTGTCTTCCGAAGCGCTGGCTTCCTTGTTGATCGAGACTTCACGGGTATCTGGGCCCTCGCCGAAGAAGATTACTTCGACGGTGATATCATCCCTGCCAAGCTTGTTAGCAGCGAACGCAGCCAATTCAACGCGGTCCAACTGAAACGTGCGTGCTTACCGGTATCTCCTCGAGTACGGGCTGGGTAGCGTCAGTAGCGCGCAGACCATGTCCCTGTCTTTGCCTCCCATCGCATTCCGCACAAGATGAGTGGCAGCATTCTTATCCTCTACGACAAACCGACTGGCAGCACCGGAAATATCATACTGCTGTTGGCGGATCGGAGCACGCTGTCCTTCTGCGCTCGTCTCCTTGGCCTTTTCGACAGGAAGTTGCTTGGCGTCAGAGCCAAACCAGCTCTGCAGCCAGGCCTTGCTGCCTCCATCCCCGCCGTTCCGCTGTTTTTCAATCCACTGACCCACAAGTCCGACTACTTCTTCATTGCTGAGCATCTCCCACAGGCCATCTGTGGCCAGGACGAGGAAATCACCCTGCTTTGGATCAATCTTAGAGGTGGTGATGATGGGTTCAGCTGTAACATAGGGAGGCGTCTTCAAGAGCTGATGGGGAGTTCGTCCGAAGAACTTGTTCTTGATCTTTTCCTGTGTTTCCTTCGACCACTTGTAGAATGCATCTCCAAAGGAGCGGGTAGGTTCGAGTTGACCCAAGACCCTTCCGTTACGGACTACAAAGGGTTCGTTAGGGTGCTCTTCACGCAGGCGTTTGACCTCTGAAGGGGTCGAGCCAGTCTGGTCCTCCGAAAGAGCTGTCGCAATCCACTTGCCGCTAGGCCCTCGACGTCCCAGAACAGCCCTGGAGTCGCCGGTGCAAGCAACCCTTAGGTCTTTGGACTTGGAGTCGTAGAAAGCGAGCAGAGCGCACGACCCTGACAAAGCGGGAGCAAGGAGCTCGGCAGCAACTCGCCTGGAGTTGGCTTTCATGACCTTGTCAACGCTCTCGTAGACGATGTCATTGTCGAGACGGACAAATCCTTGCTTTATAGCAGCATCCACTGCCTCTGGAGTGGGGGTGAGAACGGAGGGATCAGCCGCCGCTGCTTTGTAGGTGTTATTCAGCTCACGAGCGACGTAAGAAATGAGCACATTGCGCAACTTTGCGGACGTCGTCCAGCCTCTGATATATACAGTCAGTGGCGGAGGATGATAGCACCACGGTCTGACTTACGAATGCCCGTCAAACACGGCCCAGAACATCCAGTCACTGCTTGGCGCCCCGTCAGTGGCCGCCGGCACCTCGACTATCTTCTCCGCATGGTCGTCCTCGATCGGGGAATTGCTCGGGACCTGAACAATGTCATATCGGACAACTCCCTGACCACGGTTAACCAGATACGACTCCTCGTTCCTCCTCAGCTTCTGCGTGGCTTGCTCCGGCGTCAACATCTCCAGAACCCTACGGTCCGAGTCGTCCGTCTGCTTGGCAAGAGGCTGGTCACCCGACAAAGTGGCCGTATAGAATTGATCATTCTCCACCAGAAGGGCACGGCGCGTCGACTGGGCAACGTTGTCGGTCTTGATACCAGAGGCGGAATCAGCTAGCCACCGCGACTGCAAGGCGGCCGTGGAGGTTGACGTTTCGTTTGAGCCCCTGTAAGCGTACCAAACCCCGGACGCCACGAGAGTGGAGATGAACGCCAGAGAAAGGTTCCGCATGGACGACTGCGAGGAGGCGGGGATGAAGGGGGAGTGTCTTCCGGCGGAAGATGACGGCCGCTGACCTAGGGCATGACTGCTGGAGAACGAGACGGCGTGTGCTCTCCTACCGGCAGCATTCCATACTGGGGCACGACGCGCAGTCCGGAACGCCTGGACAGCCGCACGACGCATTGAAACGGCGGGATCTGGGAGTTGGAAAGGGTGGACGAGGCACCGCGGATGGATGCTGTAGGAGCAGCGGAGACGACGGGGCGGAGAGCCTGGCGGTCACGTGCTGGGCCGGGCGGGATCCCGTGATTGATGCCGGATTATCTAATCTGATCCTGCGCTAAGCCCGATTCGTCGATGCCGGCCCGGGCGCTCGCGGGGCTCGCAGCGCCGGCGATGCCCGCCGCCGCGGAGGTCAAGAGTGGCTGCGGCGACACTGTCTTCCTATCCCTCACTCCTGCTGTGGTCTCTTCGTGCTATTCCTTATATCAGGCCCTGGATGGCCTGACTCACAGCGAAAACCGGAGATCACTGTCTCTTTTCTTCCAATCCCGGTTGAGACGCCCGCTTTCTGCGACACACCATGTCGTCGCGTGCGCTACGGAAGCTGCAGAAGCAGCGGGAGGCGGAGCTCGCCGCCTTGAAGGCACAAGAAAAACAGGATGAGACCAGCGACGAAGAGCTCGAGATAGCCCCTTCGAGGCCGAAATTCAATGCCTTTGACCTGCTGAACGCTGCGGGCGAGGATGAGGAGGAACCAGACGAATCCCCGCAGGAGGCGATTTCCCAGCCTGCCCCTGCTCCCACAAAGTCCGCCAGTTCCAAGAAAAAGAAGAAAAAGAAGAAGGCAGCCAAGTCGTCTACCACGTCTCAAGCTAAGCCCGCCGCGTCCGACGATGCCGAGCTGGACGAGATCGACCGGGCTTTGAAGGAGCTGTCGACTACGCAGCATCCTTCCGCGGCCGTCGAGCCGTCTGCAACAATGCAGAATGTCCGTAACAGCAAGTATCCGAAGACACCCGAGGAACTCCTTGCTATTGAACCGAAGTTCCTGAATGCGATAAACGAAATGCGGAAGCTGTTCGGAAACGTGGTGCTCGAGAACTTTGATCGGCCTGAGAGTGGCGGAACCGGCCGGAGAAGGGAGAGACAGAGAGAGATGGTCGATCTTGGACGGGCTCTGACTGGGAGGTACAGTCCCGCCAGCAGAGGCCTGAGCATGGCCGGAATCACGCAACGGAAGAACGTGCTCATGCAGAGCAAGGACGAATGGCCGCGAGCCCCCAGCGGAGGTCTTGGGATGGAGGTCGAGAAAAAGCTTCCGACGGGGGATACGGTGTACCGGATTGTCCATAACTCGGCTTACAAGGACGTGCAGAGGCAGTTCGATATGTGCGTGGAGTCGCTAGATCCCCAGAGACTGATCCATCTTTTGCAATATAATCCATATCACATCTCCACGCTGTTGCAAGTGTCGGATATTGCCAAACACCAGGGCGACCATGCTGTTTCCGCGGACCTCCTCGAGCGAGCGCTATTCAACATCGGACGCTCTGCCCACTCGTCTTTTGGCAACCAGCTCAGGCAGGGAAGGGCCAAGCTTGACTTTGTGCACATGGAAAACCGAGAGCTCTGGCTGGTCGGCTGGAGATACATCGCCAATCTGGGCATGAAGGGGACATGGAGGACCGCGTACGAGTGGGCCAAGCTGCTCCTCAGCCTGGATACCAACGACCCTTACTGCATCAGGCTCCTGATTGACCACTTGGCAATAAGGGGCCGAGAGTACGAGCACTTCATCGAGCTGTGCACGCAGACGGTGTTTCGCAGCCAGTGGGAGCAGTTCCCCAACATCCAGTGCTCCCTCGCTCTGGCCTACTTCCGGCACGGCAAGCCCAAGGATGCGCGGGAGCAATTGCGTCTCGCCATGGGCCGCTATCCGTGGGTCTTCTGCAAGCTGGCGCAGGAACTCGACATCCAGCCCATGCCAAAGCGCATCTGGGGCAAGATGCCTCCGACGCAGTCCCATGAGCTCCTCACCGAGCTCTACATCGCCCGGGCCAAGGATCTCTGGAACACGCCGGAGGTGGTCGCTCTCATCGTCGAAGTGGCCGATACTCTCCCCGAAAAGGAGGAGCCCGTCGAGCCGCCAGAGATCACTCTAGACATCGCCCGTCACGTCGTCCTCTCCGACATCCCCCGTGTGACCACACACCTACCGGCCCGCTTCACGTCCGGACGCATCTCCGCGTCGGATCCCCTCCCGCCGTACGACTCGGAAGCCTTCCGCCAGCAGTCCCAACCTGCTGGGTCATACCGCTCCCAGATCCCGGAGGCCGGACGGCCGCAGTGGCTGCGCGATCTGATGGACCAGCTGAACAACGGGATCCTCCACTTCCCCCGCTTCCGGCGCGACGGCGACGAGGAGCAGGGCGCCGTCGAAGACGAGTCCGAAGTCGACGAGGAGATCGTCATCGGCCGCCGCCCTGAGCGACAACAACAACAACAACAGCCGCCACCGCCGCAGCATCCGTCGGAGGACGACCAGTCCGGGCTGGAGCAGTGGCTCCTGGGCGCGGGCCTGCAGGACCTGCAGGACTTCCTGCGCCAGCACGGCGTCGACCGCGGCAACTGGGGCGACGTGGTCGACTTCGCGCCGCTGACGGACTACGTGGACGCACTGGTCGCCATGCAGCCGGAGGCGGCGCGGCAGAGGCTGCTGCGCGGGCCGGTGCGGGAGGTGACGGGAGACTTGGTGGTCGAGATGCTGGAGGAGGAGCTGCAGATGGTGCTGGAGGATGCGGAGGACGATTTTCCGGAGGAACGGTGAGGTGTAACCTTTTTTCCCCTATATATATAATCTTAGAAACAAACGCATCATGAGGGAAGGAAAAGGGATGAAATAATAGATCTAGATACCCGTTATTTTATATATAGATTTTGGATATATTTTCCCCCTTCCAGCTTTCTTCTGCTGTAGTAGCAAACCGGTCCCCGGATCATCCAACCTAATAATGCTCCCCAGATGTGGTATGTACTGTACGTAGACGACAAATGCAGTCCCAGTAGTACATACGTAGTGTAGTACACATATACATGGTATATATATATATATATATATATATATAGGGCTACCCCACAACCATCTCCAAAATCTCCAACACCTGCGCCTTCTCCCTCAACGGGACGGGATTCGTCATGCACCACCGGTCCTTCAGACTGTGCTCCGCCAGCGCGTCCAGCTTGTCCCGTCCGACCCCGACCTCCCTCAGCGTGCGCGGCATGCCCAGCTCGCGGATCACGGCGTCCAGGACGTCCCCGAGATCCGACCTGGCCGGGTCCGGGTCGACGCCCCGGGACCTGAGCACGTCCAGGACGACCGGGTCCGAGGTGAGGAAGCGGTGGACGCGGGCCTGGCGCGCGGTGTTGGCGTTGTGCCGCGCGTTGAACTTGCAGACGGCGGGGAGGAGGATGCAGCTTGTTTCGCCGTGGCCGACGCCGAGGGGGCCGAGCTGGTGTCTCGTCAGCACATGTTGTTACATGTACGGAGTACATCTATCCGGGGTATATATATATATATATATATATATATATATCTAGTTAGGGGTTAAAGAGGAGGGACAAACCTGATGCCCGATCCCATGGCTCGCGCCCAGCTCGACCGTCCGGCCATGGAACCCGCCCGTACACGCCGCCATGGCGTCGACACTCCCCAGCTGACAGTCCAGCCTGGCCTCCAGATCCCCTTTATCCCGCTTACACCTCAACAACCCGGGGACCAACTTCCCCAGCGCTTTTTCTGCGAGCTCGTCCGTCTCGTCGTACCCCATGGTCGAGCAGAGCGTCTCGACGCAGTGGTCCACCGCCCTGATCCCCGTCGAGAGCCAGATCGAGTCGGGCGTCGTGGCCGCCAGGGCGGGGTCGAGGATGACGAGGGCGGGGCCCCGCGTCGGGTGCTGGAAGGAGTGCTTGCGGCGCGTGGCGTCGTCGGTGCCGCCGGCGAAGTTGGAGTACTCGCCTGCCGACAGGGAGGTCGGGATGGAGATGATGGGGACGGTGGGCGGGTTGATTGTTGAACGTCTGTTGGGGCCCTCGGCGAGGGTGGAGAGGTCGGAGGTGGTGTGGACGTTGTTTGCGAGGGCCTGTAGTCTCATCAGTATGATATATATGTGATAGATGGATGTAGGAAACGTACCAACGCAACAATCTTCGCCGCATCCGTCAAACTCCCCGCCCCCAGCGTGATCAACAGATCCGCCTCTACCTCCCGCGCAGCATGCACCACCTCGACGACCTCGGACCACAGCGTGTGGCTGCGCATGCCGACGCGCTCGCCCACCACCCGACCGGGACCCAGCGCATCCTTCAGGCGCTGTAACGAGTCCGTGTTGCGCGCCAGCGAGGCCGAGCAGATGACGAAGACGCGGGACGCGTGGAAGGTCTCGTCGACGTGGCGGGCGGCGGCGTCTGGGAAGGGCAGGCCGTAGGAGAGGCGGGGGAGGGCGCGGCCGGCGAAGGCGGGGCGGAGGGTTTCTGTCATCTTCTTTTCTTTCTCTGCTGTGTATGGATGGGTATATAGAGGGAATCGAGAAACGAGTGAGGGGGAGAGAGGCATGTACAGTCTATCGAAGATATCAAAGATATCCACCTTGCATATATATATATATATATATATAGTGATATAGATATCGCATCCCCGCCGGCCCCATGTGCTGACGAAAAGAGAAACCGGCGGAGCGGAGGATGTGGGGCCATGTGGGACAGCGGAGCAGACAGTCGGTCTATGTACTCCGGACTCGGTATGTTGTATATTAGTAAAGCAGCATGCAAAGGATGGTTTGCAGGTACAATGGGACTGCTGACGTTGACCGACGTGGTCTATTAGAGCAGATGTACAGCAAGGATGGGTTACAAATACCAGGATGGGACCGGATAGACGGGACGGTAGTAAATCAACACGCTTCATGCAATGCTATGTATGTGTGCTATGTACAGACTCCTGTGCCGACAAACAAAACTCCCGGCTCCCTTGATACGGTCATATAGATACCTGTCGTACTCCAGTGCTCTCTACTGCTTGGCCGCCGCCCGCTTGGCCAGCAGGTTCAGCGCGCTCCCCGCCAGGATGAAGCCGCACTGGTCGCGGCTCAGCGTGTGGTTGACCGGGATCTCGATCGTCTCGCCGGTGCGGTGCTTGCGCACGCGCAGGCGGATCTGGCCCTGCCCGCCCGAGGTCAGCACCTCGTACAGGCCGACCGTGTCGACCACGTCGCACGCGCCGATGCGCTCGTAGTCGGCCTTGTCCGCGAACGTCAGCGGCACCACCCCTTGCTTCTTCAGGTTCGTCTCGTGGATGCGCGCGAAGCTCTTGGCCACGATGATGCGCCCGCCCAGGTAGCGCGGCTGCAGCGCCGCGTGCTCACGCGCGCTGCCCTCGCCGTAGTTCTCCTCGGCCACGACGAGCCACTCGACGCCGGCCTCCTTCCACCGCGCCGCCAGGTCCGGGATCGTGTGCTTCTGGCCGTGCTCGTCGTACGCCGCGTTGGTCTCGCCCGTCTCCGCGTTGACCGCGCCGATCAGCGTGTTGGCCGAGATGTTGGGCAGGTGGCCCTTGTACTTGAGCCACGGCCCGGCCGCCGAGATGGTGTCGGTCGTGCACTGTCCCTTGACCTTGTACAGCACGCGCAGGCCCGACAGGTCGCCCTCCGGGAACGGCGCGAACGGCTCCAGCCGCGCCAGACGGTCGGACGTCGGCGAGATGACCACCTCGACCGACGGGTCCGGCACGCCCGCCGACGGCTGGAAGGCCGGGTTGCCCTCGGCGAAGCCGGCGCGCGGCAGGTCGTGGCCCTGCGGCGGGCGGAACCGGAACTGCTCGCCGCTGGGTGTGGTGATGGAGTCGGTCATGGGGTTGAAGGTGGTGGTGCCCGCGTAGGCCATGGCCGTGACGACCTCGGGCGACGCCAGGAAGTTCATGGTGCGGCGGTTGCCGTCGTTGCGGCCCGGGAAGTTGCGGTTGTACGAGGTGAAGATGGCGTTGTCCTCGCCCTTCTTGACGCCGTCGGTGCGCTTCCACTGCCCGATGCAGGGCCCGCAGGCGTTGGCCAGCACGGTGCCGCCGGCGCGCGAGAAGGTCTCAAGCGTCTGGTCGCGGTCGAGCGTCGCGCGGATCTGCTCGCTACCGGGGGTGATGAAGAAGTCGGCGCGCGGCTTCAGGCCCGCGGCGGAGGCCTGGCGCACCAGGTCCTCGGCGCGCGTCATGTCCTCGTACGAGCTGTTGGTGCAGCTGCCGATGAGCCCGGCGCTCAGCGTCTCGGGCCAGCCCTTCTCGCGCACCGTGTCGGCGAAGCGCGACAGCGGCACGGACAGGTCGGGCGTGAAGGGCCCGTTGACGTGCGGCTCCAGCGTCGACAGGTCGATGGTGATGAGCTGGTCGTACTCGGCGTCCGGGTCGGCGCGCAGCAGGTTCTTTGGACCCGAAGCGGCGATCTCCTGCGCGGCGCGGGCGACGTGGCCGCGGCGCGTCGCCTCCAGGTACGGCACCATGCTGGGCGAGAAGGGGAAGATGGAGGTGGTCGCGCCCACCTCGGCGCCCATGTTGCAGCAGGTGGCCATGCCGGTGCAGCTGAGCGACTCGACGCCGGGGCCGTGGTACTCGATCACGTAGCCCGTGCCGCCGCGCACCGTCAGGCGGCCGGCCAGGTGCAGGATGATGTCCTTGGGCGACGCCCAGCCGTTGAGCCTGCCCTCGAGCCGCACGCCCAGGATCCGCGGCGCCTTGAGCTCCCAGGGCGCGTCGACCAGGGCGTCGACGGCGTCCGCGCCGCCGACCCCGATGGCGATGGCGCCCAGCCCGCCCGCGTTGGGGGTGTGGCTGTCGGTGCCCAGCATCATGAGGCCGGGGGCGGAGTAGTTCTCCAGCACGGTCTGGTGGATGATGCCGGCGCCGGGCGGCCAGAACTCGATGCCGTAGCGCTTCGCGGCGGACTCGAGGAAGTCAAAGACCTCCCGGTTGCCCTCGATGGAGGCGGGCAGGTCCGCGTCGGCGCCGCGCTCGCCGACGATCATATGGTCGCAGTGGATGCTGGCGGGCACGGCGGTCGCGGGCAGGCCGCACGACATGAACTGCAGCAGGGCCATCTGGGCGGAGGCGTCCTGCATGGCGACGCGGTCGGGCTTGAGCTTGAGGTTGGCGCGGCCGCGGATGCTGCGGCCGTTGTCCGTGTCGCTCAGCAGCGACTCCTCGGGGTTGTCCAGGTGGGCGTACAGGATCTTCTCAGCCAGCGTCAGGGCGCGGTTCGGGCCCAGCACGCGGCGCACCTGCTCGAGGTTGCGCAGGATCTTGGGGTACGGCGGCGTGCGCGACGCGGGCGCCTCCGTGGCCAGGCCACGGCGGGCGATCTGGTGCGAGAGGCGTGGGAGCTGTCATCGTCAGCCTGGAGATCGTGGAGGTTGGCGGGGAAGAGTCGGAGGAAGTGAGAGGTAGGGAGCATTGAGAGAGGGAGAGGGCAATTGGCAGATAGACAGATCAAGAAATACATGGAGACTGAAACAGAGACAGAGACAGAGAGAGAAGACTCACCCTTGCGGCCCGCGCCCACAGCAGCTGCGTCGCCATGTCGTGGTGAAGCTGGGATGAGATCTTGAAGATGTTCTCGCCGGCCTTTTTAGGGCTCCGTCGTTTTTTTGCCCGCGCCGTGATTGGCCGCCGCTCCGGCGATCGGCGTCTCCTCCGCCGAGGAGGTCTGGATGTATGAACTGTACAGACGGAACATCTACAAGCAGACACATAACCGAAAAAAAAAAAAATCAAATGCATACGATTATCTATGCTAAGCGTACATGCCAGAGATGCGCGCAACAGGGAATCCAGCAGAACAACCGCTTGATCGCAGACGCCGCAACCGCCCTCCAGATCCAGATCCAAGATGCCAGATGACCGCAAGACAGGCCCATATCTCCAGGCAGACAGACTAACAGACAGCAGACAGACATAACATGCAGAGAAGGAGAGGGAAGAGCCAGCGGACACGTCAACCTTCGCTCCTCTCGCTCCCCTCGCTCCCCTCCTTCTCCTCCTTCTCGTCCTCCTCCACCACGGCGGCCCGCAGCTCGTAAACCAGATCGTAGCACTCGGCCAGCAGCGCGTTGACACTGCCCTGGCCCTCGGGGATGTCGTTACCCACGTAGAACTTGCCGTCGACGCGCATGTTGTCGATCGAGTTGAGCTGCGCCGGTCAGTCTTCTACTCTTCAACTTCCGTGACGGAAAACCCACCTTCATGCTGTACGGGTAGAGCTCCCGCGCGTTGGACACGCCCCCGGACTCCTTGACCTCGATCAGGCACCGCCGCAGTGTCTGCAGCTGGTTGTAGATCGGCAGCAGCGCCTCCGACACCGGCTCCGACGAGATCAGCAGCGCGTAGATGTACGCGTAGCTGCGCCGGATCAGGTACAGCAGGGTCTGCACGGTCAGCGCGGAAACATATGATACAGTGGAAGACGGTAAACATACCCTCTGCGCATGCAGATCGGCCGGCTGCCCGGTCGCATCGACAAAGTTGCCGTCCACGCGGGCCTCGTCGATGCGGTCCAGCTTGCGCTGGTACTGGAACAGATCCGTCTCGCGCAGGGACCACGCCTGCGTCACGGAGAGCCGCTCGAGCTGGTTGCGGATCTCCACCAGCGTCTCATAGGGCTCCCGGAACCGCTCGTCGATCTTGCCCTCGCTGCGGCAGTCAGCATGACGTGCCCGAAAGGGGAAAGGTTCAGGTCAGGACTTGGCATACCGCTCGAGGACCATCTCGGACCACTTCCAGCAGCGGTCCAGCAGACCCTTGACGATGTCCTGGCCCCGCAGGGGCGTGCCATCGGGCGCGACAAAGTTGCCGTCCCTCATGCTCTCCCTGATCCGGTTCAGCTGCTCCTGGAAGCCCCGGACCTCGGACGGAGAGAACTGCGGATTGATCAGCGTCCGCGCGCGACACAGCAGAGGAGACCGTCGCACCTTCGACCGGGTGTTGGCGGCCGACAGAGACCGCAGGATGGAGACGAGGGTCTCGTGCGTCGGCGCCAGCAGGGGATCCAGCAGCTCGAGCCCCTTGTGCAACTTGTCCAGCAAGTTCTGGCACGTGTCGATGCGGCTCTCCAGGAGCGTGATCAGGGCGGGCGAGTAGGCCTCGCGGCAGCGGTCCACGGTCTGGCGCATGTTGGCCAGGGTCTTGGTGATGGAGTCGAGGTCCTTGGCGCTGTAGAAGCCGGCTTCCTCGAGGTGGTCGAGCAGGCGCTGGGACGGTCAGCAGGACATCTCATGCGGAGGCACTCAACGGATGGTACCTGGACGGTGGTCGCCAATGCGTATCTGATCGGTCAGCTATGCTGTAGACAGGTAATGAGACGGAGGAAACCTACACAGCAGGCGCCTCATTGTTCCTCCCCACGGTCAGGAAGAGCAGGGAGATGAGCTGGAAGCAGTCGTCGAGCACGTAGTCCACTGCAGAGCACAAAAACACACAGAAACGAGTCAGCCATGGAAACAATGCTCCATCTTGCAAAAAAAAGCAGCAAGCGCAGGCCCACTCGGTGCTAACGTCGGTTGTGAACGAGGCGGCGGTCCTGGTCTCTGCGGACGGCGTTGAGCGCCTCGACCTGCTCGATGACCTGCTCGTAGAGGGGCAGGACATCGCGGGACTTGATGTAGGAGGACTTGTCCTGCTTGAGCAGCAGCAGGGCGTCGCGGGTGCGGAGCAGGCGGTCGAGGATGGGCTGCTCCTGCGGGTCGAGCGGGACGGGGACGGCGGGGGACTCCATGGGGATCAAAGCATGGATGTCAGAGAGAGACACGAACAGATGTCTCGAGATGGAAGAAGGGAAGAGAGACGAGAGAGAGGCAATGGAGAGAGGATGGAGATGGCGATGGAGAGAGGGGACGTCGGCGGAGCACGGCGATGATGTCTGCGTCTCCGTCGGCCGCGGGGCCAGCCGGGCCGGGCGGGCGCGGTCGGCACTAACCCTTCCCGGCAGCGCACGCTAAGCGAGGGCTTTTCCGCACCCACAAGACGCTCTACGCCGTGCTTGTTCCGTCCGCCTGATATCTGTCGACGAGCTCACCATCTTTTCTCTCTCCTCACCACCCTCGAGACTACGCCCCTCAGTCCACCGTCGCCATGTCGAAGCAAGAGCTCGCCTGCTCCTACGCGGCCCTCATCCTCGCCGATGACGGCATCGAGGTCACCGTACGTTCCCCTCGTTGAGATACTGTTATTTCTATATCAATTGAGTTGAAAACTATGATCGCGGTGTTGAGGAGGAAAAAGAAAAAGAAGACGATGAATAAAATAAAGAAGAAGCACGAAAGAAAGAAAAACGACATGCTAACGATCAAAACAGGCCGACAAGCTCCAGACCATCCTCAAGTCCGCCAACGTCCAGGACGTCGAGCCCATCTGGACCCAGCTCTTCGCCAAGGTACTTCACACACATATACCAGATGCGTCTGCCTGTCTCGACCACCGCTGACACGACCCAGGCTCTCGAGGGCAAGGACATCAAGGACATGCTGACCAACGTCGGCGCCGGCGGTGCTCCCGCTGCTGCCCCCGTGGCCGGCGGCGCCGTCCCCGCCGAGGCCGCTCCCGCCGCCGAGGCCAAGGAGGAGAAGAAGAAGGAAGAGAGTGCGTTTCACGTCCCTTTTCCCGGTCGCTGTCGGATGCTAACGTTCTGCTGCAGAGGAGGAGGAGTCGGACGAGGACATGGGCTTCGGTCTCTTCGACTAAACGCCTTCTTCCCCCTCCCGCTCCCTTTTATCCTTTTCTTCCGTTTCCTCGTTTTCTTTTTCCTCTTGTGTACCCGGTACCCGCGGACGAAAAGCCCAAAAATTGCGGAGAAGAAAAAAGAATTCACGGCAGGGAGATCCGGTGGACGCTGGGCGCTGTGCGCATGCTGGCATCATGGTGAAGGAAGCAAGAAAAAAACAAAAAAGTGTGTCTGTGATTGGACGTGTGGGGAGACGGTCCCCCGTTGGGATGTGTTTCTCTCTCTCTCTGTGTTCCTTGCCTGCTAGCTAGCTAGGTGCCCAGATCTCATGTCATGTCTGTCATGCGACCATGAACCTGCTCTCTGCTGCATCTGCGCCCTTCCGCTCGTAGTCCGTATCTATACCAGAGTATTGTTACACATGTACATGTTCATCAACGCCAGATCCCCATGCCCAGAGGGGAACAGAAAATACAGCCGGGCCGCCAGGTCCTTCCAGATCCCGTATAATACAACCCAGTGTACAGGAAAAGAGGAAGACACCAGTTCCCTTTAGGTACGCAACAGGAACTCGCACAGGGAATGAGGAAAATACAACGGAAAAAATGATACTGAAGGCTTACACTGCCCCGGCCCCGTTCCGGTCCCCACGCCTCGAGTAGATGCGGAACTGCGCAAAGATGGTGACGTCCTCCGCCATTGTGCCCAGAGAGCCGATCAGCCACGGCAGGTTCGTCAGCACGTAGTCGCGCTCCGTCGAGTGGAACAGGATCTGCGGACCGCCGTCAGTCGTGGTAATTTTGAAAAGATGGACGTTTGAAGACTTACTCCCGCACCGTAGGTCAGGTTCCCTATCAGGGACAGGATGAAGAAGAGCAGGGACAGCCCTAGATACCAGTCAGCTTCCCCGTCCGCGTCGGACTTGACTGGACGGTACGTACCTTCGCACGACTTCTCGCAGTAGTTCTTGTATATCTGCGGGAGGCGCGCGCTGCACCCGCGTCAGCATATCCTCTCAACCATATCAGAATACACGGAGAACGGAACAAACTCACCTCAGATAGCACGCCGCGCTGAAATACCCCACCACCTGGGCGCCCGCCGCCTTGTTCGTCCCGCCGCCATGGCCGCGCGGAGCGGGCGTCCACATCCCCGTACGCCAGGCGATCAGCCAGCCCACCGCGCCGATCGCGCAGATGGCCAGCACGCTGAGCACATTCTTCACCCAGGCGCGACGGCCCGACTCGCCCTCCTCGACGATCTTGGCCAGCGAGTCCTCGACTTGGCTGGTGCGCCGGTGGTGGCCATCCCTCAGCGACGCGGACGAGCGACGTCGCGACCCCGGCAGGGCATCGTTGCCATTCGTCTGCCGTCCGAGCAGCGGGGTGGTGGGATCGGGGGTCTCGGTCGCGGTCGAGGAGCGCCGCCGGCGACGACGACGACGAGCGTTGCGGAGATTGTAATAGACGCATTGGCTGATGAGGACGCCGTCCGCGAGGCAGAAGTAGACGGCGATGGCGACGACGACGGGGACGAGCCCGGCCCAGGCGGCCCCGATCAGATTGGTCAGGTCGCCGAGGAACCAGACGGACAGGAAGGCGAGGGAGATGGCCTCAGCGCTGCCGTTGCGGTAGTTCTCGATGATCTGGGGGACCTGCACGAAGCATATGAGTATGATCCTCTTCCGCGTCTATGTGACTTCTCCCATCCGCTCAACAGAGCAGTGCACATGGAGGCATGATAGCATCAGATTCTAAGTGCTGTACATACCAGCAAAAAGATCCAACAAGCCATCGAAACCGAGCCAAACACGCCCGACGCAGCCTCGCGCAAGCTCAGCGACGCAGGCTCAGCCGCGCCAGCCCCAGCACGGGGGTCCAGCAGAGTATCCATGGTAAGCTCGTCTGGTGCGACGAGTGCTTGTTGGAGATGAAGATGAAAAGGCGGCGGGAACGGTGACGTCGATGAACAAAAGAAGACACTTGAATCCCCCCTCCAAGGGAGAGCGACCGACGTCAATTGGAGTGAGACGACCCAGGACACATGGGATCAGGAAGAAACTCGACTGCCAGAAGATCCAGCAGAAGCGAAAAAGGAGCTCGTCGGGCTCCGCGGCGAGATTTTTAAAAAAAGAAAAAAGAGAGCAGCGGCGGTCGCGCCTATCGCCGCATCCCGCCGTTGCATCGAGCGATAAGATCACGTGAGATATTGTGACCTACATTCGTCCAGTGCCTGGCTCTGAGTACTGGACATCTTATGCTTATCACGATTGTACCCCATCTCATATGATTCGATAGAATGTAGATGAAAATCCACATATTCAACAGACATGTCGAGGTGGGCGTCAGGCACAGATAAATACACCCACCGCACCTCCATTGCCTTTTCCCGAGCCGTGGTCCGACGGTCTGGGGGAGCCCAGGGCAAGGGAACCTTCTCGCGGGGCGATGGATCGAAAAGGAATTTCATGTACTGGGGGCCGTAAGACATGCATGATTAATGGCAGAAATGTGTGATACATGGCTGTGATCGCACCTGGGTGATCCATGAGGCGGATCAGATTTATATAACAGACTACCTAATGGAAATCTATACAGTACCCTGTATCTATGTACAGTATAATATATGCGTAGAAAAACGCCTTCCTCTCTGACCTCCCCTCAAACTATATGCATGCAATGCATACCTACCGTCGAAAACGAGACTTGCGCTCTCCTGACACCGAGACTCCTTACCTAGGCACTGGCAGAAGCAGCAGCAACAGTGCACCCAGTCTGATGATCTGGGTTATTATTAGTATTCCCTCCCAGGATGCCTCCTACGTCAAACAGCCGCAGCCCACCCCCATCCGCCGCGGCTTCGTCGTACGCGGGACCACTTTCCTCGGCCGGTGACGCGGGGACGGTAGGGCCGGGATCGCCGCCGCCACCGTCAACGCTTTCTCGATCTCGATCTCTTCGACTCTCGTCTTCACCTTCGTCCTCGTACTGCACGGAAAACTCCCTCGTGCACCAGATGCAGAAGGGCCCGACGGCGTTGCGGTTGCTGCTGCTGTTCGTGTTGATGCCGGGATCATCGATGCTGGCATCGTTGATCGCGCAGCCGCAGCCGCAGCCTGGTCCGCTGCTCTGACTGGCCTGACCGCTCTGCGGCTGCGGCTGCGGGGTCCGGGCCCTGGTTGGAGTGGATGGCATCGAGAGCGGAAGCCCTGCGACTGGCTCCCCGGCAGAGATGACGGTCTGGGCGATGGGCTGGCCCGAGAGGGCGCGGAGGAGGGCTTCCCTGTCGACTCTGGTGGTGCTGGAGCCGGGCCGGAGGTTGACGCTGTTGGTAGAGCGCGACCGGAGGTGAGAGAAGGAGATGGTGGGTTTGGGTTTCTTCGGCTGATGCTGTTGCTTTTCGGTGGCGGAGGATGTCGGTGTGAGCGGGGAGAGGGAGATGGTAGCCACTTTGAGCGGGGGGAAGGAGGTGCTGCGGGGGTAGATGCTTCTTCTTCCTCCTCGGTGTGGGGTGTGCCAGCTGCTTTGGGCCTCATTTTCATCTTGATCTTGATCTCCATCTCGGTCTTGGTCTTGCTGTCGAGAAGAAGGTAAACGCAGCTCCGTGCTGGAGTATCTGCTGTCTCTGCACTCACTCCATATCCAGCTGGCGGTGGAGTCCCAGGCAGACTTGAACATGGAGAGCATAGACCCTTGTGGCTTGCGTTCTCTGCCGTTTGGGGGTGAGGAGGCGCTCCCGTCGTTGCGCATGTCGCATATGAACCCCCCTTGATCTCCTGACTGTTCGCGCTTCCCGCAGAGGACGACGAAGAGCGGCCGGATCTTGGGGGCTGAGGCGGTGATGATGACGATGTTGTTTTCGATTCTAGAAAGATGGCATTAATACAGCTCTCTGTTGGCGAAGATGGGATTGATATTAATCTCTAGTTGGAAACGTCAACTTACGTGTACCATATTATAAACGGTCCGGTGTCATCTATATCAATCCATGATTAGAGAGAACGATATGGACGGACGAGACGGATACATACATGTAGAATCCCCGGTGTTCTCCAGATTCTTCGATTCGACGGTCTTGATGACAGATGCGACCATTGCACTGGAAAAGTTAGCAAGCTCGAGATACTGCACATCAGGCCAACTCACACAATGCTGAGCGACATGATCGCGCTCAGACTGATCTTGGCGCACTTCCGGACATTGACACTGGCAAAGAGGGTGACGGCAACGACCGTCAGCAGGAGATCGGTCAGCGAGTTGACCGCTGTCCAACCACAACAAACTGATTAGCCACCCTCCGCAAGTTACTACTTGATGCAAACGCACCCCCCTGAACAAAGGCAATATCCACATGGATCCTCATCGACCAGCAGCTCCCCGGGACCGTGCGGTCCCAGACGCGCTCGACGGGGCTGCACTGCGCGTACATGGCCACGACGGCGAGGGCGTTGGCGACGACCTGCAGCGCGATGAGGGCCCAGATGAAGATCCGCCGCACGGTCGTCAGCAGGGTGAGGAAGACGAGGAGGAAGACGGCGAAAGAGACGCGGCCCAAGGCGGGCGCGACGACAGCCCACGCCGCCGCCAGGAACTCGTACTTGACAGCGTACATGCGCTGCTCCGGAGTCAGGGAGAAGGCGTGCCGGCCGAGGCCCCAGTGCACAGCGCGGGTGAGGAGGCCGTTGTTGATGACTTGGGAGATCTGCAGCGGGTCAGTCAGATGTCGCATGTCCAGTACAGCCTGTGAAATGAAGGAAACTCACCCATGCGAAGATGATCAGGTAGTCGTCGAGGGTCGCCCTGCGCTGGATGCGCAGCAGCGTGAGGAGGCGTAGGAGCAGAACGACGCCCGAGACGCCCAGCGCGACCCAGATGGCGACGAGGATGCCTGGGCCGCGGTCCTTGTCGCCGCCAGAGGGGATGTAGGACATGGCCGTCGCATGCTATCTGGTATCTTCATATACCTGATATAGATGTACAGGCACCGGCCAGGGGTTGAGACGGCTGGCAGAGATCTTAAGACGCCACGATCACATCCTCGTGGCGAGAAAGGGTCTAGAAAGGAAAACAAACGACCATTCTCATGGAATGCCTGGACTCGAACACGTCAGGAATGCAGGCTGCCGCCAATCAGACGGGCAGCAGACGCAGCGATTGGAGGCCATGCTGGCGGCGGATGGAGAGAACATCGAGGATCTAGACCAGAGGATCGGGAGATGCACGGATGATCCATGTCCATACACCAGCATGCTTGTATCATATGCCTGAGTATCCGGACGACCACCTGTATGTGGATACGGTTGAGATATGCCAAGGTCCCCTCGGAGCACATCCGTCTTTGTCAGCAATCCGGGGAAGTCGGGGAAATCGGGATGGGTTATGCGGGGCATCACGAAGAAATATCAGCATCCCCTCTTCTCTCAATTCTCTCTTTTTCTTTCTCTCTGTATATATCCTGTTCATATATGAATAAATATAAACAAGAAAAAAAATGTCTTTCCAACCGCGCAACATCCTCCTCTTCGGCGCCACGGGCAACATCGGCCGGCACATCCTGGCCGCGGTCCTCTCCGCGCGCGACTCGTTCGACCGCGTCGCCATCTTCACCTCGCCCGCCACCGCGCAGGCGAAAGCCGCATTTTTTGACGACCTGAGGGCCTCCAAGCGCGTCGAAGTCATTGTCGGAGACATCAGGGACGAGGAGGCCGTCAGGAAGGCGTATACGGGTACCCCTCCCCCGCACCCCCATCTATATGGATACAATGTATACTGACTGCCGCAGGAATCGACACCGTCATCTCCGCGCTGGGCCGCCTCGCCATCGCCGCGCAGATCCCCCTCGTCTACCTGGCGGCCGCGTCGCCCAGCGTGCGCTGGTTCCTGCCCTCCGAGTACGGCACGGACGTCGCGTACGGGCCCTCGTCGGCGCACGAGAAGCCGCACCAGCAGAAGCTGGCGGTGCGCGCGGCCCTCGAGGAGGTTGCGCAGAGGGGAGACCTTGCCTACACGTACGTCGTGACGGGGCCATACCCGGAGATGTACATGCGCGGGTTCCCCTGCGGCCGGGAGGGCGGCGGGTGGGATGTCGTGGGGAGGAGGGCGACGCTGCTGGGTGAGGGGGGGGAGGGTCGGGTGAGTTTTACGGCGATGAAGGAGTGAGTATCCCCTCTATACATACCTATCTACATGTGTAAGTAGGTATGTACAAGCTAACGCATGTTCCAGCGTCGGCACCCTCGTCCTCGCAACCCTCCGCAACTCCTCCGCCTCCCTGAACCGCGCGCTCAAGGTCAACTCCTTCACCACCACGCCCGCCGCCATCCACGCCGAGTTCGAGCGTCAGACGGGCGGCGCGCCCTGGCCCGACGTGCAGTACACGCCGCTGGAGAGGCTGCGCGCGCTGGAGCAGCAGGCGTGGGAGGCCGGCCAGCCCCACGCGACGGTGCTGACGCTGCGGCGCATCTGGACCGAGGGCGGCACGCTGTACGAGACGCGCGATAACGCGGTCGTCGGAGACCCGCCGCTGACGAGCCTGGAGGAGGTGGTGGCGCAGATCGTGCGGGAGGAGACGGAGAAGGAGGATAAGGCGAGAGTCTGATATGTATGATATATCCGCCCTCGTAAACAGTATTCGTGTACATTTGTGTGCAGGTGTATATACGACCATACAATACAACAACCTATACCGATACTGAGATATACATAGAGGCATTAAGCGGAAGGTCCGGACACAAATGTTAGATCATTTATACTGCCAGATCACCTGATTTCTTATATACAGCAAGTTCCTGCAGAAAAGAAAATGAGTCACAAAGTCATCATAAACAGACAGAGCCCGTACTGGGAAACAGAGACCCAAGACACATAAGCCGTGTAAAGTTGCGAGAAGGGAGATCTCTTGTTATATAAACTGTTCGGTGGTACGCCAGAAGACTCCTTCTCTGTCGAGATCAACGAAATTTATCTGATCAAACATGACATTCAACACTAATCGAACGGCTGCTTGAGCTATATCTTTCATACAAAAAAAAGAAAAAAAAGAAAAAGAACCGCTCAGTTGATTACCTAAATTACTAATGCCGCACATGCCGCTCGCACCCCTATATCAAGTAGAGTATCCAAGAATATAGTGTCCTCCGGCATGCCGGCTTCTTCTAATTTCATCTAACCGTCATCTTTCCCTGGCTCTGCTAGCTAGCATCTACAGACTAAAATTTCAAATAGGGGGACGATACAAGAAGAGATAGATAGATCACTTGCTCTGCTGGGCACAGGAATACAAGACGAGACAGAAGACATCAATTAACTCTATCTGCCAGGTTCAGGTTCAGACCAGGGGAGGCGTCATGGGGATCATGCGGAATCATGGGGGGATCAAGATCAAAATCGGAACCAAGTCCGGTCAGGTCAAGAGAACAAGAGGGGATGTTGAAGGAGGAGAATAGGGAGAAAAAGAAACTGACAGATAAATATCGGCATGAAGATAGGGTTAATGCTGATGCTTATGGTGATAACAATAGAAGGATGATAACCGCAATCTCATCCGAGAGAGCTCCATCCCAGATTCGCAAAGATGGGAAATCAATCATATCAGATCGCACACACGCGCACACATTTACTGGAAGTAGCTCCGCACGGCCATCTGGTTATCTGGATTCACGCTCGCCAGGATCTGGTCTGCGTTGATACCGGTGGCAGCAACCAGCTGCTTCGCCACGGACGCGACCTTCTTGGCCGTGGCGCCCTGGAGGGTCTCGGCCTCCAGGGCTTGGACGATGTAGCCGAACACCTTGTCGGCGTTGGAGAAGACCGCGGGATTTTGTCTGGCACAGTTGTTAGCATGTCACGCAAACAGATGGACAAACGTCAGGACGTACTGTTCAATGAGTTCAGCGATGAAAGAGTACGCGTAAGGCGCGGCCTCCTCATCGTTCGTGATGGGCAGAGTGTTGATCCAGTTCGCAACCACTTCCTGCGGGTTCTGCACCTTGGACGAGTTGAAGTGCAGGATCTTCGCGATACTTGCAGACGCATTCTCCGTGGCGAACACGTGTTCCTCTGTCCTGGCGTGAGGGTGCTGCGTCACCTGGAAGAGGCTCGGGATGCTGGCAGCGACGAACTCGCTCCATGCCGGACCTCCCCTCTGCGCTGCAACGCCAACGCCGTAGGCTGCTGCTTGCCGGTTCGCCGCATTCTCATCCAGCAGGCCGCGGGCCAGAGGCTGCAGGATGTGGTCTTTGTAGTTCCACGACTGCTCACCGCAGAATTCGAGCACATCGTCCATGATACACAGTGCCCACTGGCGCTGTGTTGGGTCGTCGCTCGTGATGAAGGCATCGTAGAACGGGAGGAGTTGTTGCCAGGCTGGCAGGAACGAAGCACCCTGGTTCTTGAAGATCGTATGGAAGGCCTTGTTCATGTCGCTGAGGAGGTTCTGGTCGTCCTCCACCGCGTACTGGTATTCGAGGTTGTCCTCCTCATCACCATCAGCCTCCGCCTTCTCCTCAAGGCGCAGCTTCACGCGGTTCTGGTAGTCTTCGAGAGTAGACCTGGCAGATTCGATGAAGGCCTGCATATGTTGTTCGGTGAGGCAGTTCTTTCCAGCCACTTCGACCGACTCGTAGAAACACTGGAACATCTCGGCTAGCGTGTCGATCGTGGGCTCGGCGCTCAACACCTCGATGATCTTCTCAGCGACCTTGTTCCACATCTCTGCGAAACCCGGTGACTGAGCCCCATGTGCCTTCTTGTAGGAGTTGAGAAGCTGGGGAACCAGCTTGGCAGAGGAGACACGGACGGGGTCGTGGAAGAAGAAGGCAAGTCCGGGGATGGCGATCTTCTCCATCGTCTCGACGACGTAGGGCTCGAACGAAGCCTCCAGGATCTGGGCGTAAATGGTGATGAGCTCGATTGCCGTGTTCTTGTCCTCCAGAGCACTAGTCTTGATGCCGATGATCTTGCCCTTGAGAGGAACAAGCTCCCAGCCTTCATCCTGCTCAACCTGGTCGATCTGGTCTTCATCATCCAGGAGCTGAATGTCGGCCTTGGCGGCAGCCACCGACAACAGAGGCGGCATAACGCCTGGAAGATAAGGCACAAAGTCCTGGCCAAGGACGCGGCACATGCGACCCCAGCAGTGCAGGAGGTACTGCGACTGTGGATCGTCTGCATCGGTGATGTTCTCTGGAACAAATGTAAGAATGGATCACTTGTGTCTGTGGGAATATGGTCTTACGTTGAATGTTTCCAAGAAGCTGCACGAGGTTCAGAGCGTCCTGTCCCATCTTCTCCTTGCCAACGGCAAGGGCTGCTCATATCAGTACAGGTACGCACACCACAGCAGGATGGGCGACAGAACTCACCGATGAGGGTGGCGCACTCCATCGCCTTTGCTCTCAACAGCCTGTATTCCTTCGACTGTTCCTCCCTCAAAACGTTGAAGAGCAGAGGCATGAGTGTGTCATAATACTGTGCGAATGCTGTTTCTGCCGAGTCCGCGATGGTGGCAATGGTGGAGAGAGCCTGCTCCTGGACGAAGCGCTTCGGGCTCCGCAGCAGCTGCAGGAGGTGTCTGAGGAGTTCCTCAAGATAGGGTTCAAGAATCTGCCTCTCCGCCTCCTCGCAGAAGTTGACCAGGGCCGCAGCGGCATGAGCCTGAACCCTGGGCTCCGCAGAATCAAGAACAGGGATGATGTTGTTCAGAACCACGGCATGGTACTTCTCCTGCATCGTCCCAGCAAAGTCGGTGCTCATCTGGCCAAGAGCGTTGCATCCAGCATATCGCACACGAGGGTGAGGATCCTGCAGGGCCGGGACGACCAGAGCCAGGACCTGGTCCAGCTCCCCGATCATGAGGTCTCGGCAGCCCTCCGAGATAGCGGAGATGGCCATGAGGGCGGCATGTCGATCGCGCCACGCAGAGGACGACATCATGCGTGGAATCCAGTTAAAGGTCGCAGGAAGAATGACCTGTCCGCCGAGCTTGTTCGCCAGGCGATCCATTGCTTGCTCGCCCGCAACATGGTTCAGATCGCTCTCTTCGAGGTCGAGCTACAACGGGGGTCAATACACGGATACGGAATGCGAGGTCGCAAGACTCACGTCTTCGGAAGCGTTCCACTCAGAGGCATCCTCATCGTCGATGCCGATGTCAGTCATCAAGCTCAGGCACTGGGTGACCATCTCCTGCGCAAAGATAGGATCCTTCTTGCACATGTTCGGGGAGTACTCTGCGAACGTGACCATCAACTCCAAAGCATTCTGCCTGACCTGATCGCTGAGGTCCTTGTCTGCAATGACGCTGATGCTGAACTTGACGAGGTTGTTGAAAAGGCTCTTGAACATCTTCGGGCACATTTCGGCGAGCTCTACCAAGGACAAGAACGCCTTGGAAAGCTCCTCGCTCTCGTCCGACTCCTTCAGAGGAGGGAGGATGTTGAGGAGATCGGGAACAAGAGGGAAGAACTTGGACTGAGATTTCTTGGGAAGGGACCGGAAGAACGAGGCAAAGGCCTCCATGGCGGCGATTCGTACCTACAACACGGTAAGTAGCCTGATCATACCAGCGCTCGAGTCGCGTCACATACGGTAACATTCTCGTCTCTGAAACCCTTGGAGAAGACACTCAGCACGGTCTCCTCGTGTTGTCTCTCAATGACTCCCGGGGTCGTAGCGAAAATCCGGAAAGCCGACTCCCGCAGGCCTGCCTCGGGAGACTGGCTAGCCTGAAAGAGGACGGAGAGGAGCTCGGGCCAGTGTTCACCTAGATAAGCGATAACGATTAGATATCGATCCAGCCTGTCTTGAACAATGCACTGGCAAGCATACCGTTGTCGGTGTACTGTCTGGCAACTTCAGCAACCGCGTCTCCGATCTTCTTCCTGACCTCCGGGAGAGACTCGTGCATCAGGCAGGTCACCAGCTTCTCTCGGATGGCCATTCTCTGCTCGACAGTGAGGGTGGAGAAGAGCTCCTTGGATTCATTTGTGCGCGGATCCTTGCTTGTCTTCGTGGCGATTCTTCGGAAGAGGACTGCAGAAAATGAACGCGTCTGGATTCGAGGACGACCGCGTCAGGTACTCGATCTCTTTCTTTCTCCACGACAGCGGGGGGGCTTCCTGAGAGGCCCCCGAATAGACCATGGTTGCACTTACTCCTTGCTCCTCAGCGCCTTGAATCTGCTCAGCCAAGCCCATGAGGAGGACATCCGGACGGCCCTGGACCCATTCATTGTTCAGCTGGTCCTCCGCCTGAGACCGGACCGTATTGTCGGGCGTTGTCAGCGCGCGCAGCAGCTGTGAAAGCGCCGAATGGACCTCTGGTGGTAGTACTGACATCTTGGCTGTTTTGGCTCAGAGAGCGCTTTCTGTGGTTGAAAATCGCGTGAGGACAGTCAGAGGACGCGATAGTGATAGTGTTCTTTCGACCTGGGGCGGGGATTTGTTTTTGGTGGGGTGGGACACTTGGTGCACGGAAGATGCCTGCACGGTCGTCTATAGCGAGATGCTCAGTAAATGGCACAGCTCAGATGCAGGCTCTGCATCAGAGCCGGGAGACGAGCGTGCCAGGGACTCGACGAGAAAGGAGTTGAGTCGCACACCGAACGCGAACAGAGAGAGGTGGGATGGGGAGGCCAAAACCAAAAAATCCAGCGCGGCGAGTCGCAGCAGTGTTTGTCGCTCGGAGCGCACGTCGCCTGCCGGCCGGCGCTAGACCAAAAAGGGCACAGCGGTACAACCTCCAGCAGGGCCCGCGTCACTGCGGGAGGCTCCACCGCGCCCAAGCTGAGGCGTCTACTGTAGCATGTCCTGTGTTGGTAGTCGCATATATCTTCTGCAGTTCTGCCTGGATGTGGTCTCCATACGAGCACTTCAGCGTGACGTCTCCGCGACCGGCAGCACGAAAATCCGCTCTCCGCGAGCAGCCATGTTGGACAGCGCGTCTACAAAGGTATACACAGTATATATGCATTGGATGCTAGCTACGAGATACAAGGTTCGATGGGGTGACAAGGGTAAGGATGAGCGGCGTCCTCGAAAAGGAAAGCACTGGTATTAGAAATGTGACAGGAAAAGAAGCGATCGGAAAGGGGCAAATACGGTGGGTGAAGTGGGAGCATTCTGGAAAGAGATGGACCCGGGGGGTAAATGGAGAGGACCGCCTGAAGAGCTGCATCGGCATGAACTACCTTCCACTGGGGCGACTGAGAATAAAGACTCCTACTATGACCGCGGCTAAGGTCACAATGGCACCGGGCAACAGCAGCTCGTTCGGCACGCCCGGGATAAGCTGCTCTTGCGGCGGGTGGTGGTGGTGGTGGGCAAAGGACTGGCCCCTCTCCCTCGTTATCTTGGGGTGCTCCTCAGGAAGCTGGTCCTCATCAACGACACTCTTCTCCTCGTGGGTTGGCGACTTCGAAGTCGGGTGCGGTTCGGTCGTCGGTGGAATAGGCGGCTGCGATGGGTCGTGGACAAATAGGTCTACTTTGTCACGGTTGTTCTGTCGAGCAAGGCTGACAGCATCTGCAAGATCCTGGTCGGTGGTGATAGACACCGTGTCACCTTCGTTATCCAGGTAGCTGAGAGCGTAGCCGTTGTTGCTGAGCCTGCCGTCTTCGCAGGTAGGAGCGCCTCCGACGGCCTCGACCTCGGGACCAAGTTTAGCGGTGACATTAGCGACGAGCTCCGCAATACCTGCAGCAGGATCGACGTTGACTCTGTGGACTCGCCCACTGGGCGCCTTGAACTTGAATGGGAAGGGTGCGTGTTCTTCGTGGTGGTGGTCCAGCAGTAGTTCAGAGTGATCGTCTCCATGATGCGACGCCGACTCGTTTGGCATGACACTGTCTCTCCCCTCATAAGGATGCCTTGAAGAAGGCTCAGGGCTTATGACGGAGCGGTGCGGGGTGAGGGGGCGATGGCTGTTACCCCCAGACACTATCGAGTCAGACTCGTGGTCCATAGAGAGCCAGAACTTGTTCCATGCTGGACCCTCATCGTCGTGACTGGTCATGCTATTGATCTGGTGGCATCAAAAGTCAGCCACTGACCCCGTCAAGACATACAGCTGATATACAAACCTGCTCGAGGGTTGCGTATGTCAGCTTGAGCACATCGACCATACCAACAATCTCTCCAGCCTCGTTCATGACGGGGAGGTTAAGGTAGTGGCCATCTGTCCCATTGGATCAGTGCTTGTTCTTTTCATTTTTTGATAAATGCGTTAAGGACTAACCGTGCATCTTGCGAAGCGCCGCCTGGATGCTCATGTCCATCGGAGCAAAATCCGGGTGAGGGGTCATAACCCGAACCACACTGCAGGTGGCCGGATCCAAACCAGGCGCGATAACACGCAGGACAACATCCTTGCTGGTGAAAATTCCGGTGATGGTGCCCTGATCCTGCACCAGCACAGCAGTAGTGTGGTTCTCCTTCATCAGGGCAGCCGCGTCCTTCACGGACGTCCGGACGGAGACGGTAGTCGGGGGCATGCCGTCCAGAACAGATTCGAGTGTCGGGCCAGCCATTTTCTGGCGCAAAGCTTCGACATACTGGATGATCTCGCGCGGGTGGTTTGAGCCGAGCTCCGAGTGCACACCCTCCAAAGCGTCGTACAGCTTGCGCGACGAGCTGTAGGCACGCTCGAGCTTCTCCATCGCGTCGTAGAAGCATTTCGTGATATCGAGGATGCCCGAGATATCTTGGTTCTCGTCCATAACAGGAAGATGCCTAAAGCCCTTCCGGACCATCAGGTCCAGTGCATCTGTGGCACTGGTATCGGTTCTCGCGCAAAGAGGGTTCCTGGTCATAATCTCGGCGACCGTCACATCGCGGGCCCGAAGACCGGCGCCCACCACACGGAACGCCAGATCCTTGGCAGTGAAGATACCAGCAATGCGGTCATCGTCATCCGTAACCAGAACGCAGTCCTCTCTCTTCGCGGCCATCAGTTGGGCCGCCTCCGCGACGGTGGTGGTGGGCTTGATCTGGAGAGCCTGGCTGGGCTTTAGGGCAAGAACGGTTCCCGGAGGGGCCTTGCGGGTGTGCCGTGGCCTCGTGGGGTTGTGTCTTTTCTTGTTGAGGTCGGCCTCCATCTTCCTCCTGATTGCCTGATTTTTCCCCCCAAGCATCAGCGAAAAAATTATCACGGAAGAATGGAGAAGGCAGCGAGACGAAGGACATGGGATCAAATTGGAAATACCTCATCACGCTTCGACTGGTTCTGGCGCTGCCTGCTGGCAGCACTCATCGCAGAGCCCCCCACCTCGTTCGTCGGTGCCTCAATCTTGGGTCGGGGGATGTGGGATGAGCCGTTATCAAACTCTGGCGTCCTGCCTCTCCCGCCGGCTCTGCTGGGAGTGCCCCGAAACGTTCCTCCAGTGGTAGACATGGTCAGGCGAGGAGGAGTCCTGGGGACTTGAAGGAGGGGGGATGACGAGAAGATGAGCGCAGGGAGCAGCAGAGGAGCACGAAGGCCGTGCGGACAGGGGTATCTGGAACGCCGGAACAGAGGAGGGGATGCGTGAACGTCTCACGCCTGAGGATAAACAATCCCTGGAGGTTCAGCGGGAACCCTGGGTTGAACGGGCGGCTACGGGCTGGAGCCGGAGCGCTAGACCCGACACGGCAATTGCGAGGGGGGGTGTGCTGCACGTGATGCCCGCAGCGAGGGCGAACGGGCGGGCGCCGAGGCTCCGATGGCGCTCCGCCCCGTCCCGTGACCGGCTCGCTTAAGGGTCTAGGGCTTCCGCCCACACACCGACACAAGCACATCGCGAGAGTCCCGAGTGCCTTCGACTTCCACAACCGACAGCCAAGTACGCGACATCCTCTCCCCGGTCCCTCTCCTGCTTCGTCTGACCCGGCTGCAGAGAGATCCGTCAAGATGCCTAAGAAGAGAGCGAATAAGTAAGCTTCTCCCTTGCCTGCCAGACGTTTGCCCCGCCCCCCTCGCTCAATGCACCGGAAGACGTCATGTATATATGCATTTGACACGCTACACAATTTTTCGATGTCTATGGGCAATGGATGGAGAGAAACGAAGCTGACCACTCCTGTCTTCTACAGCGGCCGCAACAAGAAGGGCCGCGGCCACGTCAAGCCCATCCGCTGCTCCAACTGCGCGCGATGCACCCCCAAGGACAAGGCGATCAAGAGATTCACCATCCGCAACATGGTTGAGTCTGCTGCCATCCGTACGTCACACCCAAACTTCCCAGAATGAAAAGGATCCATAAAAGAGCAAGGGAAAGAAGAATTGAACGAGAAAGGAAGGGCGGAAGGAAAGGATCTCAGGCAAGGGGAAAAGAAAGACATCGGGCTAATCCGTGGTATTTTCTGATCTTCAGGTGATATCTCTGACGCCTCCGTCTTCGCGGACTACGCCGTTCCCAAGATGTACCTGAAGCTGCAGTACTGCGTTTCCTGCGCTATTCACGGCAAGATTGTTCGGTATGGCTAGCCTCCACCAGACCTTTCTACTCCACACACCAGCTTCAAACCGGAGGTCAATCGATCGCGGAAATACATCATCGTGCTGACGGAATATCTACTACTTGCAGCGTCCGCTCCCGGGAGGGTCGTCGCAACCGTGCCCCGCCACCACGGATCAGGTACAACCGTGATGGCAAGAAGCTGAACCCCCAGCAGGCCGCCAAGACGGCGTAAAGTGTAAAAAAGGAGAGTTGATTCCTTGCTTCTCTTTTTTTTCCTTTCCCCCTCTCTGGCTTGCTTTGCGTAAGGTTCTAGTTTCGTTGTCGGGTGTGTGATTGGAAAACAAAAAACGCGGTTACTGCGGAACGAACACCGAAGGAACGTCGGGTTATCTCAATATGAAAGGTCGGGAGTTTTTTCGGTGGTGGAAAGAAGGCTACCCTTCCTTTCGTGCGTGTCGATGACGATGGCGGGTCATTAAAAATCCCCGGGGAAAATAACTAAATCAGAGATAGATCAGGAATGGGAAACATTTCCCGCGTCATGAATTTGCGAGATTTTTTTCCCCTTGCGGGTGTTCGTTTCGTCGTCTTAAACATACTCGGAAGAGCATACTGCATGAAAATGTACCTTTTTTACTCTGAATCTGCCAGACATGCGACACGGATAACCTGCGGTCTTTCGCATCTTCATCCTTTTTTGGTTTCGTATTACGGGACTTGGACTTCCAATGACTGACTGCGCGGAGGCTCTCCTGTGATTGTCCATGGCCATAGCTTCTCCGCCCGGAGCTACCTGGCATGCTAAGCCAAAATATGAAACCCCTTATTGGAAGCAGGGCAGATCATCTATTTATAGCAGTAGCCTAACGTCACTACTGCGTACTGTACATCAAAAAAAGAACCGCGTTCTCTGCATACGTAGTCTCACCCCCAGCCTCTAGAAACCAACACAAGCCGTCGCGCCAATAACACAACGATTTGTTTAGAAGTGGTCAGCAATTTCAAACAACACAAAAGGACTACCACTCCGTACCATGAAGATCCATTCATATTATTATTTATGTTTTAGGGATACAAATACCCCTTCTCAAAATAATTCCCAAACAGATCCACGAATCCGCTCCGTCCCTTGGGCGCCGCGTTCCTCACGATCTTCACCTCGCCCTTCCAGTGGCCCTCGACGTGGAGCGGTATCGATGACGGTGACGAAGGGCGTAGGAGGAGGGAAGATGTCGAGGCAGGATGGCTGTGGTGCTGGTGCTGTTTCCGAGCGCTGCGGAGAAGCAACTCGTACTCTGCTTTCTTGCGGCGTCGGAACGCTGCTAGTTCGGCGACAAGGTCGACTTCTTCTGGTTCCTGGAAGGTAGCCTGAGCTTGACCCTGGTTATTATTATAGCAGGTCTGTGGGGAGGTGGTTCGTGGGGATGATGATGATGCTGGCGCCAAAGTCATAGAGTCTGGCCGTGAGAGGCGCTGCTGGGAATGAGCATGAGGGCTGGGCGGGAGGGTATTATTATTGTTTGGAGACCGAGGACTGTCAGCGTCTGCCGATGGCCCTGAGTGATTTGACACCTCGTCTTCTCCCGGGACCAGAACGACCTTCTCATCTAGAACCGGCATGGGGAAATACTTCCCAGGGTCATTTTCCGGGATCCCGCATTCCTCGTCCCCGAAGAAGCTGAAGTCATTCATGGCCGCTGACCAGAGGTTCTCCGAGTCCGGATCGCCGGTACTCGACTTGAACGTCGCGTTCTGGTCCGGTATCCAAGACGATGTCGATTTCCTTGGCCTGCTCCCTTTAGACACAGGCGTGATCTCCAGGACCAGACGCCGGAGAGCAAAGAGGGATCTTGAGTGCTGCTTTTCGGCATTGATTCGAGCCCGACCGGGAGGGAGGGAGTAGTTTGATCTCGCCTGGAGAGTTGCTAACAGTTCCTCATTCGAACAGGCGGTGATGAAACGGATCAGGGACGAGAGTATTGGGGAGTGCGCAGGTACGTGTGATGGGACGTCAGTCAGAACTAATGTCTCCAGATGCGGGACATGCGAAGGATGCAGATAAGGAAAGGCGGCATCTTTGCTATTTCGAAATGGCAATATCCTGTTCCTTGGCCTCTTTGCAAGCAACTCTCGAATCTTTTGTTCTCGCAGGTCTGATGCTGACGTCGGTGAACTCGGCTCAACTAGTGATCCAGAGACTCTAGTCCTGTGTTCATCAGGTGGAGAAGACGGAGACGACTGCTCTTGTGCAGGACTTCGCTGGGAGAGCGAGAAACCCGTTCCTCTGGCATTCAGGATGATATGCTCGTCAGCCGGGTCAAGCTCGATAGCTTCAGGCGCTAAAACAGATCCTCGTCTGACTTCGGATGGTTCATCTTCGCAGCAACTGTGCCTAGTATTTTTCTCACCATTTATGGAAGACGACGAGTTGGAAGGGGAAATCGATGTATCCGCAAGCTCGAATCTAGGCTCTGGCTGCGACGGGAGTTCAAAAATCTCGTTTGCTGCATCAAGCTCAACGCTTGGCTGAGTCCCGGCAAGCTCTGCATATGCAAGCTCTCCTGGAAGCTTGGCAAGTAAGATAGCCGGTGACATTTTGCTCTGATTCGGAGTCTCTCCTGTCACCACTGGATGATGGACCCTGAGATATGTCAGGTTTTCTTTAGCAGATGTACCCAGAATTGGTATTAATTTCTCAGCGCCGGGAAAGCTCACTGATGGGCCTCCATGGCCGCGCGAGGCTACGTTCTGGCCCTTTGCTATGTACTGCGCAGTATCCACAGTCCCAACATCGAGTACGTGCAGTCTCCCTGACGCTAATAGACCCGCCACACCTTCGACGGTAAGTTGGTTGTCAGCTATGTACAGATGCGTTATCCCATCATGCGGCAAGTCCACAAAGAAGGAATGATCTGTGAGGGGACGGGTTAGCTGCTGCATGAAAATTTCGTCCAGCTCCGGGCTCTTCAGGAGATTTGCTAAGTGAGGGGGTTGTCGTCGCGTTCTGCTCTCAGCGTCCATTCCGTTGACTGAACTTTCTCGAGGCATGAAGCAAGCTTGCATCAACGACCTCACGGCCATATCTGTAAGCTTGTTGTTGCGCAGATCGAGAAACCGGACCCGTGTGCCAATTGCATTTGCCAGCAACTCGGCGTCCGTGTCTTTTAGACCGATGCCCCGTAGCTTCAGCACTTTGAGATCTTGCAGCAGAGACAATGTGGACAGTACGGTTTGATCTCTAGCCGATGTCGTGTACGATAGATCTAAGTAGACCAACGCAGGGAATCGTGAGAGCGCTTCCGCGATCCCAGCTGAAGTGGTATTCGGTTCTCGTTCCGCCAACAGCAAGCGGAGATTGTATGTCTGGCCAAGTCCATGACTTGCTAACTGTTTTCTCAAGGCAATCATCGCATTGTGGTCGAAGAAAGGCAGCTCAGAGACGATCAATGACTGCAGGCACGGCAGGTAATCAAGTATGTCTCTGAGCCATTCCGGCCGCGGTCCTCCATAGATCTCTGAGAGCGCTGGAGGAACATGCAGTGTATGGGTAAGCATCCGAACACTAAGCCGTACACGTTTCAAGGTTCTCCTGAACCGCGTGAGGGCGACTTGATAGTTAATTATTAGCATGGCATCAATCTGTCTATACATGCATCCATCTCACCGTAGACTGCATCATTATCCGTGCCGAAATGGGAGGCAGGGTTCCCCCAGAGAAACGGCATGAAGATCTCGTGCCATCTCCGACAGACCAGCGATGCGGCACAGAGATCACTCGAAGGTATGTAGTGAGCGATGATGGTCCATGCGTCCCTCGCAGTGGCCGACTCGTATGATGGAGGGATCTCTTCCATGCCCACTGGCGTTGGTATACGATAGCGCGATTGAAACTCGAGGCTGGACATTGTCTATGTCTCCCGATGGTCTGCCTACACATTCATCAGGGGGAGTGTGCTATCGATAAAACAAACACACTGTAAGAGAGTGCGGATATCGCTCCTCAATAATGACATTGCAGTTGCAAGGGGTAAGGCCCCCAAACAGCCTTCCGGGGCTGAGCCACTCTGCGGAGATCACGGAGAGATCTTATGGCACAGCAGATCACGCGGCCGATGATTCCTCAGCTTGTGATCTCGCCAATCGCGTCCACAGACGCTCGACTACAGATGTGCTCTGTACATCGTACTGCAGTTTGTGTGGCAATTTTCGCAGTCTTGCCCCGTATCCTGAAAATTGTTCTTCACCAGCAGCTAGTTCTTGTGTTGCATAACAAAACTAGCTAGAGTGATTCGGCAACTTTCAGTCTTTTGTTTGAAGCAATCGTTGGGCAAAACAGATCCGATTGATACTATGCACAGAGATATACTCTTGTGTCTTTAGGCCTTGAGAATGATGGGGCATGATGAACGCGGCGCCGAAATATTTTGGTGACTTATTCCGAGTAAACTTCCCCAGCTCCCCGGCATACCACTGTTCATGTCCCATACTACTTCATGATTACGGACATTGCATTTGGTCCTTTTCAGACGGAATTGTTGAATACTGCGTACTAAGAGTACTGGAAAAATACATACTAATTCCTTTTGAAGGCAAGGAATGCACCGTCCAAGTAAGATCGATGATGCGCTCCCTCAGAGAAACCCCTTTGGCTCGTATCCCCCAACCCCGGGGAACCCCAATTGCCTCCGCATATGCTCCTGGAAAATTTCATCTTTCTTGAATGTACCGGGAGCCGCCTTACCTTCTTCCTCGAGCTCCATCTTCCGCAGCCTCGCCTCGATCACTGCGCACGCCTCTGCCCAGGCGCAGACGTTTCCCGCCAGGCCCTCAAAGAGGCCGTATGGCCTGTCCGGCATGCGGTATTCGCGCGACGTCTTCCGCGAACCAGAGCTGTAGGGTTTCGTCTCCCGCGCCTCGAGCAGGAGCGCTAAGGCCCTGGAGAGGAAGTAGTCGCCGGTCAGTTCGTGGCGGGTGCCGTCAGGGGCACCGGGTGTTGGGTCGCTGAAAAGGCGCTTGGCCTGTTTCATGTCCTCGACGTCGTACTCGAAGCAATTGTGCAGGAGCAGGAGCGGCCACGCGTTGCCTGCAATGCCGTGGCAGAGGCTTCCGCCTTTCGACAGCAGGCCTTCTTCCCATACCCGCTCGGTCGCGAGGTGGATTGCCTGGTCCCATTCAGGCTGCCAGAAGCGAGAAGTAAGGTATTCGTTTCTCCTGGCTGTTGCAAGGAGAAGGAGGATCCCCGGGGCGCCATGGCAGATCTGGACTAGAGGGGAATCACGACGCGAGGAAGCGCGGGGAGGCATGGACGAGGGAAGATGGCCGTTGTTTGCGATGCAGACCCGGCAAAGGCTCGTGATCGTGTCCGCTATCAGGGGAAGATGTCTGCGCGAAGCACCATCGTCAAGCTCCTCCACCTTGCACCCAAGCAGGACAGTCAGGATGCCGGCTTGTAGGTGATGTAGATTAGTAGTAGGAAGTACTGTGAAAGTAGGTCTATCACTCACCGACGCCGTGGATACTTCAAAGATGCCGATTGATGTTAGCATGGTAGGATTTCTAATTCTGATGGATATTCTATGCACTTACGCTCCAAGATAATGCTGCTCCATCCACATCCACATGAGCGGAAGCGCCTGCTCTGTTCCAACTGCCTTTGCAAACTCGTGAGCAGTCTTTTTGCCAGCGTTTATGATGGCGTCAACCAACTCCGGGACGGCTTTAAAGACAGGCTGCAACGCTTCACGTGTCTTCTCGTCGAAAACATGTTCCCGAAGATTCAGGATCGCCCACAGCAGCCCGGCACGGCCGTATAGGACTTCATCACCACCGATGTTACGCCCCCTGGAGACCACAATATGTCCGTGCTGGAGCGCAAGCTGGACAGCCTCGTTGAGGTCCGCGATATCTCGGCCGGAAATACTCAGCCCGGAGCCTCCCTTAGTTGTGTCCGCAAGGGAGCATGCAGCTAAGATACGAAGAACAATGGCACCAAGGTAAGATGATTCCAAGGGTGAGAGACGTCCGGGTTGAAAATACGCCTCCGGCCCTTCTGGGAGAATCCTTTCGCTGGCAAGCTTGCGGAAGTCATGGAGTGGAGCTGCATTTTGGGAAGAGAGAGCTGTGGCCTGGCGCTCCAAACGTAGGAATGTGAGCGCAACACCTGCATCATCAATTGATTCAGCGTCTGTCCCGACAAGTTGGATTTGTGACGCAGGTTTACTGGAAATTTACCTGGCGTGCCAGAGTAGATGCTGCCGTAGTCGGCGGGGTCTGCGGGGGGACAGCCCCTTTGGATTAAGTCAACACCATGTTTGACCGCAGACTGCAGCTCCTTGAGGACCGTCGACAGTCCTTCCCTGTCGATCTTGACGGGCTCAAGGGTATTTTCATAGTATTGTGGACGCTTTGCTGACATGTTTGCGGCTGATGTTATGATGTACTAAGTTGATAATACCGGCGTGATTGCTCTTAACCTTGTAACGAGCCCACGCACACCACCGAGCTCCTACATGTATACCAGAGCAGAGGGTCGCCTTTGGAGGTGGGATCTGATACATATATGATGCCATCAGACCCAGCTCTAGGTGCGATGTCGACCTGGATCATGTTATGTCGGGGAGAACACAGTTATGCCAGGATGACATAATGGGGAGGGGCTGCGGGGGCCGGGCCGACGATGACCCGCGGCTGAGTCAGCCTCCGCGGGACGACGACTTCTCGTCTGCGTTCACCACGTTCCGGTCTCGAGAATACTCAGCGGTCCTCGAAGTGCCGTCAAGCAGCAGCGCTGCAGCACCGCGTGCATCCCCACCGCGTCTATCCCCAGATGGCCGTTCGAGTCGCCAGGGTTCAGTGTCGTTGCGATCTCCCCGGCGTCTCTGCTCCGGCCTGAGCAACCACCGTCCGGTAAAGTCTCTGCCACGCGTCCCAGCACTTCCCCCTCTGCCGTAGTACTTGAACTCTTCGCACCGCGGCCCTGCACCACTTCGCAATGCATCTCCGCCCTGGCCATGTACCTGTTCCGCAGACTAATCTGGAAAGCAGTCCCGTGACCGGGCTCAGGGCACGATGCCCGCCACGCACGAGGATCCAGCGGCCCCCGTTATAGCCACGGAGAGGGAGCTCCCGGCCAACATCTCGCCGCGCCAGGTCACTCTCAGGGACCGGGTCACCGTCGCGACGCTGGTTCCCTTCTCGTCCGCGGCCGACGTGCCCCGGTCCCTGCTGGTCTACCTATCCGACCAGCTCAACAAGGAGATCGAGAAGGGAGACACGTATCCCATGATCGATCCCATCCCCCTCGAGCAGTTCGGGCCGTATTGGTTCTCCAGTTTCGGCGCCGTCATGCTCCTGGGGGACATCAAAAGCGCCCAGGAGGTGCAGGCCATGGAGAGGAACGGCATCGATTGGTCCAAGACCTGCCTGGGCAGCTTCAACATCAAGCCCAACTACCCGGGACGTAGCAGCCATATCTGTAATGGAATGTTCCTGGTCACCGATGCCGCGCGGAATAGAGGCGTAGGCAGGCTGATGGGAGAAGGATACCTGGAATGGGCTCCGAAGTTGGTGAGTCTCTCGAGTCAGGACAACTGCTTTCCCTCGTCTGGAGACCAGCATTGGATACAATCTGCTGATCTTTCCATGTGGCTGACGTCCAACAGGGTTACACATATTCTGTTTTCAATCTTGTATATGAAAATAATGTTGCTTCTTGCCGGATATGGGATGCCCTAGGTTTCAAGCGTATCGGCAAGATCCCGGGCGCTGGAAAACTGCGTTCTCATCCTGACCAACTTGTTGATGCCATCATATATGGCAGGGACCTGGGCCCCGAAGGTGAGGATTCTGTCACTCAAGAACGCTTTGACAAGATCAGGTACTACCTCAAATATTCCAAGTACCCCAGAGGCGCCGACAGGGCCGAGAAGAGTCGGCTGAGAAGCGCCGCTACTCACTACCGGCTAGTCGGTGGAAAGAATGGGGAGCCGGAGAAGTTAATGTTGAAGGACAAGGAAGTCGTGTCCGATCCACAACAACAATACGAGATAGCTCGACAAATCCACATCCAGGGACATGGAGGGATCAATAAAACAACGGCTACGGTTTCTGTAAAGTACCACTGGGTAAGGATCAAGGAAACTGTCAGCCGGGTGATCAGGGACTGTCCGCAGTGCAGAGAGACACCCAAAGCGCCTGCTGTCAACGGTGCAAAGACAGAGGAGCCGCAACCTCCCCGGGGAAACGACCTTACAGTGCCGCCCAACCAAGCCCCTGCTCCTACAGACCAACTCATGACGGATGCTCCGCCCAGCCAAACCCCGTTTGTGCCAACCAGCCACCCTGTTGGGCAAGGGTCTGTAGGCTCGATCACCGATTACACCAACATGCCCCTGGACCCGCAGATCATCGATATCAATCAGCACTTCCCCAGGTTCCAACAACATGACGCCATGGCAGATCCATATGGGCAGGACTCTCAGGGTCTGCCGCATACAAACTTTGAGGAAGAGGTCCGCCGTCATACCACCAACGGTTATCAGGTCATGGTTGACGATGGGTCGGATGCAGACGCACTGCGTCGAGAGGCCCTTGGACTGGTGAACCCGCAACAGGAGCAGGAAATGCTAGCTAAGTATGTTGATCGATCCGAAGACGAGTTAGATTTCAACTGATCACTCTGTTTCGGACGTGGTGATGAAGGCTGCCCCAAAAGATGGGATATTGCATGACATGGGGGTTTTGTTTGTCGGCATGATCAATGGGGCGTTGTGTGTACTGTACATGTGCAAGTATATTCTCGGCTAGAGATCGATTTCTCTTTCGATACTTGTAGAAAAATATTATCCTTAATGAATTAGAATAGCTGGTAATGTAGAGGTCCTGCTAGCAGACAGTCATGAAGTGCTGTCGAGGGGGAGGGGTCGCAGAGCGGGTCGTGATTGGTCAACGTTGTTGTGCATTGACGACGGGGTTCTAGGAAGCTCCAGGGAAATTTTGGTCGGCAGCGAGAGCCCCAGAGCTGTCGAGACGAACCCCGCGAACCCTCGAGGCACATATCAACGCCATCGTGGCTCTCTTTTCTTCCACAAGACCTGACATACACACCCTTTTCTGCGTCTATTTCCTCGCTCAACCGGCGCGGAGTCTATTCCCACAACCATGGCCTTCTCCGGCCAAGCACCCACGATCATCGTGCTGAAGGAGGGTTCGTGTCACATCCGACCTGCACTCTTGACGCTCCCCGACTCTTGCTGACATTTGCTGGACCAGGGACGGATGCCTCGCAAGGAAAGGGTCAGGTTATATCGAACATCAACGCCTGTGTCGCGGTACAGTCTACGATCAAGGGCACACTCGGTCCGTATGGCGGTGACTTGTTGCTTGTCGACAGCGGCGGCAAGCAGACGATTACCAACGATGGAGCAACTGTGATGAAGGTGCGTTCTACTGAAAATCCCGACCAGACGTTGGACCGTTCGGTTCAGTGGTCCTGACCGTCATCCACCTAGCTCCTCGATATCGTCCACCCCGCTGCCCGCATCCTTGTCGACATTGCGCGTTCCCAAGATGCCGAAGTTGGCGACGGGACAACCTCGGTGGTTGTCCTTGCCGGCGAGATCTTGAAGGAGGTCCGTGATCTGGTTGAGCAGGGAGTCAGCACACAGACGATCATCAAGGGCCTGCGGAGGGCGAGCTCCATGGCTGTCAACAAGATCAAGGAGATTGCGGTGGACATGATCGATGCGGCAGGCAGCAAGGAAAAGAATGTCGAGACTCTAAGGCGGTTAGCAGGGACGGCGATGAACAGCAAGCTGATCAAGCGGAATGCGGACTTCTTCACGAAGAGTAAGGACTACCCGTTCCAGCTCTGCACCAGTAGTTTGATGAAGTCGGAAGAAGCTGATGGAATGCTACAGTGGTGGTGGACGCTGTGCTTTCCCTCGACCAGGACGACCTGAATGAGAAGCTCATCGGCATTAAGAAAGTGAACGGTGGTGCTCTCCAGGACTCGCTCTTCGTCAACGGTGTCGCTTTCAAGAAGACTTTCTCGTATGCGGGTTTCGAACAGCAACCCAAGTCGTTCAAGAACCCAAAGATCGTGTGTCTGAACGTGGAGCTGGAACTGAAGAGCGAAAAGGACAACGCCGAGGTCCGGGTCGACCAAGTGTCTGAGTACCAGGCCATTGTCGACGCGGAGTGGCAGATCATCTACAACAAGCTGGAGGCGTGCTACAAGACGGGTGCTAAGGTCGTGCTCAGCAAGCTGCCTATTGGTGACCTGGCTACACAGTATGTTTCGCTTTTCACTCGTTATACATTCCACTCTGATTAATTCGAAAATCTAGGTACTTCGCTGACCGTGACATCTTCTGTGCCGGCCGTGTCTCTGCGGACGACATGGAGCGTGTGTGCCAAGCGACCGGCGCTTCGATTCAGTCCACCTGCTCGGACATCCAAGAGCATCACCTGGGAACCTGCGGCTTTTTCGAGGAGCGACAGATCGGTGGAGAGCGATTCAACATCTTCTCTGACTGCCCGGGAGCCAAGACGTGCACGCTCATTCTCCGCGGCGGAGCGGAGCAGTTCATCGCCGAGGTCGAGCGCAGTCTACACGACGCCATCATGGTCGTGAAGCGTGCGCTCCGCAATACCACCGTCGTCGCGGGAGGCGGCGCCTGCGAGATGGAGCTCTCGAGCTACCTGCACGGCTTCGCGGACAAGAACGTGCCTCACAAGCAGCAGGCGGTTGTCAAGGCGTTCGCCAAGGCCCTCGAGGTGATCCCGCGCCAGCTGTGCGACAACGCCGGTTTCGACGCGACCGACATCCTCAACCGACTCCGTGTCGAGCACCGCAAGGGCAACATCTGGGCGGGTGTGGACTTTGACCACGAGGGCGTCCGCGACAACATGGCGGCCTTCGTGTGGGAGCCCGCCCTGGTCAAGGTCAACGCCATCCAAGCCGCGGTCGAGGCTGCCTGTCTGATCCTGAGCGTTGATGAGACGATAAGTATGTTCCTTCCTTTTCTGTGCCTTCTCTCTCTCTCTCTCTCTCTTCGCAGACTTGCTGACCCAGGCCCCGAAACAGAGAACGAAGAATCCCAGCAGCCGCAGCCTCCCTCTCGCGGACGGGGAAGAGGTATGCCAAGGCGGTGAAGAAGAGGCAAGCAATGTAAGGGGAAGATTTGTGAGGGAGTGGAGGATACACGAGCAGTGAAAATGAGTTGAATCCTTATGATGATGATATAGGAGGTGCAAGTAGACACTGACGTAATCCCGATCATAAATTCAACTTCTTTCTCCTGCTGCTTTTACTAAAAACGAGCTGAAAGTAAGGAGTTCATTATGATCACGCCACAACGACCTACGCATAGGCGGGACAACAGAGAACTAAAGCAAGCCCTGTAGCCCGACGTGTTATATACATACCATTCCCAGTCTTTTGTCCAGCACAACGGATAAGATAAGCTCAGATAGATAAGCTTGTGGAGCGGTGAGTATGAGCTCAGACTGCTCCCTGTCCGAGTCCGAGCGGGCCAGGTTCATGTGGATACACTGCCGCTGGGAAACGATTTCAAGAATGGAAAGGCAGGGGACCCCAAACATACGCATAGACTGCATAACTTCCTAGATGTGTAAATCTTTTTTTTTCGACAGGATGAACGGCGTCTCCGATAGGAAGAGAGAAGCATGTCCAGACCTGAATATATCTCACTTGTTGCATTGTGATATATATATATATGTCATCAACCACAGGAGCAGGACGCGCACAGCCACATGCCACCTCGGAACGCAGCAGACGATGTTTCCCCTATCTGTGGCGTCCGGAGGTGACGTGTTGAGGGCCTGAGGCTGAAGGCCCACGGACTCTGCAGCGGAGAAGGGCACCGCCTCGTGTCAGGGATGTATCTAGATGCAAGTGATGTGGTCGCAACATGCAGAAAGTATTCGTCTCCCTTGCTTCAGCCTTCTTGTCGATCCATCAGTGCGCCTGTATCTCCACTTTCCTGGCCCTACGGCAGACGAGCGGCCGGCGGTGCACTGGAGAAGCAAAATATCCCAGAGATATACCCGCAGTAAGAATAGCTATGGTGTGCATCACAATGTTGCATTGACGATGCTGTTCCGCAGCTGGGAGGTTGAGGGTTACGGGAAGGCCGAGAGAGGGCCAAAAGAGAGAACCTGGCACCCGCATTATTCAGTTGCTTCAGTTGCACGCATGGAGAAGGGAATCGTGGTTGACGGTTCGTAGGGCTGCGGAGAGGATCAGATAAAGCCGCGGCTCGGGGCGAGGAACGCCTGTCAGAGGCCGCGTACGACGAGCGCTCCCCAGGGTTCGGCGTTGCGCGGTGCCTGGGCTCCGCGCCTCTTGATCCTCCCCTATCCTCCGTAGCTATAAGAGGCCACCATCTCATCTCATCTCATCTCCCTGCTGCTGTCGCCGTGGCCCTGTGCGGGGTTTTCTTCCTCCTCCTGCCTGCCCGGCATCGCGTCGTCTCGATCCATCTCACGGCCTCTTTGCCCGCTCGTTGCTCTACGCCGTACAAGGATTAGCCAAGATCTAGACGCTTACGCAGTACCTACCGGTCGTTGTCCTCCTCACTTCTCAAACCTCCTGCGCCCTCTTCTCTTCGCCGTTCCTGGAACCAGAGACGCGGTCCTCACAAGCCTCTCCAACCAGCACTCTCGTCCTTCCTCGTTATCCATTTCTTCTCAGCCTTTCCACCCCTTAGGAATGTCATACTATCCGCCCTACTCTGGCCCGCCGGGCTACCCCCCGCCACAGCAGCCTTATCCTCCGCCAAACTACGGCGCCCCGCGATATCCGTAAGTGCTCTGGCTCTCCCAGGACCGCGATATCACGTCGCTGACTTGGTTTGCAAAGGCCGCCGCAGCAAGGCTATGGCGGATACCCGGGCCAAGGCCCTCCTCCCAACAACCCCTACGGTTACACGCATAACCCCTCCCCTCAGCCCTACCACGGATCGCCCGGCCAGTACAACGGTGGATACAATGTGCGTCTTTCTCTCTTCATCCCAAGGAGATACCAATTATTCTAATACGCTCTCTCCAGCATCCTCCGCCTCAAGCTCCAGGTTACGGACCGCCGCCGGGACCACCGCCAGTATCACAGCCGCCAAACGGGAGTCCAGCGTATCATGGGCAACCTGGTCAGTTTTACCCATGCAGCTTTACTAATGCATCGATGCGATCCTAACCCTCCAAAGGCGCTCCGACCCCGTATCAGAACTCGTACAATCACGGGAACCCGAACGCCCCCCCTCCCCCGCCGACCCACCCCATCGCGTTTGGTAATGGCGCGCCGCAAGGATATAGCTTCCAGTACTCGAATTGTACCGGCAAGAAGAAGGCTCTCCTGATCGGGATCAATTACTTTGGTCAGAAGGGGCAGCTGCGCGGTTGCATAAACGATGTGAGGAACATGTCCACGTACTTGAACCAGCACTTCGGCTACGCCAGGGAAGACATGGTCATTCTGACCGACGACCAACAAAACCCCATGAGCCAGCCGACGAAGGCAAATATCCTTCGGGCCATGCACTGGCTCGTGAAGGATGCCCAGCCAAACGACTCACTCTTTTTCCACTATTCCGGTGCGTTCGGGCTTGCTTCGCGCTCTATTCCAATGCTGACTGTATGTATAACAGGTCATGGTGGACAGACCCGCGACCTGGACGGTGACGAGGAAGACGGCTATGACGAAGTTATTTACCCGGTTGACTTCAGAGTCGCTGGCCATATCACCGACGACGAGATGCACCGGATCATGGTCAAGCCGCTCCAGGCGGGCGTTCGGCTGACTGCGATATTCGACTCGTGCCACTCTGGCTCTGCGCTGGATCTGCCTTACGTCTACTCGACACAGGGTCTGCTCAAGGAGCCCAACCTTGCCAAGGAGGCTGGTCAGGGTCTGCTCAACGTGGTCTCCGCTTACGCACGTGGAGATATGGGCGGCATGGTGTCCTCTGCTGTTAGCTTCCTCAAGAAGGCTACTCGGGGAGATGAGGCGTACCAGAAGACCAAGCAGACGAAGACAAGCCCTGCCGATGTCATCATGTGGTCAGGAAGCAAAGATGAACAGACCAGTGCAGATGCCAACATTCAGGGCGAAGCTACGGGTGCCATGTCCTGGGCCTTCATCAACGCTCTCAAGAAGAACCCTCAGCAGAGCTACGTGCAGCTGCTGAACAGCATCCGAGACGAGCTGGCAACGAAGTATTCGCAGAAGCCCCAGCTGAGCTGCAGTCACCCTCTAGGTGAGTTGTCCTCATTTTTTTCCTCGACATGGGCAAGTTCCGTTCTAACAGACGGCCTCAGACACAAATCTCCTATATGTCATGTAGATAACGGATGACTTGGATCCAGTGGTAAATTCCCACAGCCATGAGTGAGATTCCCAGATCTCTCGCCCTTATGGCTTGACGTTACTCTCCACGTCGAGGCGCAGGCGTATTCGCGATCTGCATCCCTTTTTGTTGAAGCCGCAATGAAGCGCCCTATTCGATCGACATGCCGCGTGTTTGATGCCCCACTGCTTCTCGTTTTGCCCTTGACTTTCTTATCTGTGTTGTTTTCACGACTGCGAATTGACTTCGGTATGCTATGTTTTCCTTTCTTGAGTGGAACAGGTCCGATATTGTTCTGCCGTGTACGACCGTTGCTCGAGGTGCTGGGGTTCCCCGATTCGTTTTGTGATTTAAGTTACTTTTTGTTCTTTTTCCTAGCTGGCTGAATGGACGGAGCAAACAAAAATCGGGATGGGAATTTTGCAAATTCGAAAAAATCGCTGAAGTTTAGATGTATCTCTTATCTTGCTTGTTCTTTCCGTGTGGGATGAACGATAGGTACTCCGTAGCTAATTTGTTGGTAAAGCATGCCCTCTTCTTCCAGTCCTAGCTCCGAGATGGCCGGACACTGTCACCCAGTGTACTCCCTACATTAAATTTTGTGAGGTGACATTGGAACAGGGGCGTCTGTGTAAACACTTTTGAGGGTTTCTCAGCGCCATCAGGTGGTGGGATGGTCAACCCCTGGATACCTTACAGCGTATAGTAGTAACGTGAACATAGTGAGTACTATGATAGGCAAAATTGATGCCATTTGCTTACTTAAGTTGATCCGTCGTGTTTTGGTCTGTCCTTGCCCGGGCGGAGGCAAGCGTTTGCCAAGATCGGATCGGCCAGCTCTCCGAGCGGGAGAAGCCGAGCGGAAGCGGCCCGGCGGACGTGCCTTTGACGAAGAAAGACAAGCATCCATGCTGGCCATCTTCCTCTCGACCCCTATCGCTCGATAGTGCCCACAGATGTGATTCGGATCAGATGAGCCTATTGTATATAGAAGTGCTCTCTGCTCTGTACGCACCATGCGGCTGCACACGGGATCGCTCTTGCAGGGCTGATGAAGCCTGACGGACGGAGCACCAGGACAGAACTCCGAACGGGCTGCGGGAGCTTTGATCAAAACGATACCTCTTTATAATATACACAGAATTACATTGTGATCCATGGATGAGATGAGATGAGCCCGTCCTGCCGGTTTGGATGCTCCGTCCCCCCGCCCTCTGGTGACATCATCCCGTTTTCTCTCCTCGCGTCCTGCTCGAGCTTTCGTCGCCGCCAGCGTCATTGGCCCCTCGAGTCTTGATGGCCTCGCAGGACCAGCAGCGGGTCGTTATTCTCCGCCATCCATGGACGATGGCCATGGGGCGATGGCCCCAGAGGGAGTCCGCTACGTAAGACCCGCTGCGATTGCCGCCGCGATGTTGCACATACAAGTACTCCACGGCCATGTGTGTGGTTTCGGCCTCGCAATTCCCTTGTCGAGGACGCTAATCATGCCGGCGTGAGTCCCTTCCCCCTTTTTTTCTGTATATATTTTTTTCGCCTTTCTATATTCCTTTTCTTCAGCCTTTACTTTCTACATCGATCAACAGGTTGACGATTTGGATCGTGATTCGTTTCGCTGCCGCTGATCTACCTTTTCCATTTTCCTCCTTATGCTCCGCTGCCTGTGTTTCTCGATTCCTGGTAGCCTCCGGTAGTGGAGGCTACCTCTCTTCTGGTTGATCACCGTCGTCCACGAAGGCTGCCACCATGCAGTCTTTGCTACAGTATCGCCGCATGGGCAAGCAGCTCGAGGCCCAGCTCAAGCGCAATCGCGAGAAAACAGCCGAGCTCAAACGCCAGCGACGGCAGCTTGCCGCTACTACCGATGCCTCCTCGGGAGAGGTGGCCGTCGACGACGAGGAGGTGGGAGAAAAAGAAGATCGGGAGGGCGAAGGGGATCATGTCTCACCATCCAGGGTCGCTTCGCCTCCGCTCTCGCAAATGCAGTCGCGACGATCGTCACTTCTGGAAGTGGAAACAGCTCGCGACGTCGAGCGCGCCGACTTTGACACACTGGCAGACCTTGAGACCGTCACGTCGCAGGCCACGATGAGCACCACGCTCGGGACATCATTGACAGGCGTGGACGTGCGCAGTCAGACCGAGGGCGAGCTTGCGATGGGAAAGGTCTTTGTCGTGTCGTACGAGAGCGACGAGGACCCGATGAATCCGCGCAATTGGCCCTTTTCGCAGAGGGTCGCGTGTACGATTGTCATTTCTCTGGTCGGTGCAGTCGTAGGGTTCGCATCGTCGATTGACTCGGCGGCTCTGCGGCAGGGTATGAAGGCATTTGGGGTCAGTGATGTGGCTGAGTCTCTGGCAACAGGTATGCATGGGCAAGTTAAATATTGCTCCATACCTTCCATATATACACTTTGTGGCGTTGCTGACGGCATGATCAAGCACTCTACTTAATTGGATTTGGCGCTGGCTCTTTGATAAGTGGCCCATTTTCGGAGGCTGTTGGACGGAATCCAGTATATATTGCAACGCTAGCTATCTTCATGCTGTTTATCATGGGTGCTGGATTGGCCCGGAAGCTAGGGACACAGCTCGTATGCCGTTTCTTTGCAGGGCTGTTTGGTGCAACCCCCCTTGTCTGCGCCGGCGGGTCGCTTTCCGACCTGTGGACGCCGTTTGAGCGCGTGTACGCATTCCCATTCTTCGCCTGCAGCGCATTCGTCGGCCCCGTGTGCGGGCCCATCCCCGGTGGTTATATCGGCCAGATACCCTGGATCAGTTGGCACTGGGTGGAATGGATCACACTAAGCATCTCTGGACTGGTGTTTGCTCTCGTGTTCTTCTTCCAGCCCGAGACATACGGGCCGATCTTGCTCAAATGGAAGGCGATGCACCTGCGACGGCTGACGGGGGTTACGAGATATCGCGCGCCGATCGAGGTCCGGGAGACCACTTTCCTAAGCATCCCCAGGCACGTCCTCTACCGCCCGTTCCTCCTGCTCGTCCGCGAACCCATCATCATCCTGATCGCACTGTACCTGACTGTCATCTTCGTCATCTTCTTCACCTTTCTGACCGGCTACAAATTCATCTTCAGAAAAACCTATCACTTCTCTGAGGGCCTCACCGGCGTCTGCTTCGTCGGCATCTTAATCGGCATCTTCATGTCGGGTTTCCTCGTCCCTGTCGCCATGAAGCTGCAGAAGCGCGACCTCGCCCGGGCCATGGAACGTGGCCAAACCCACCCTCCACCGGAGATGCACCTGCTCTTCGCCATGCTCGGCGCCCCCGCGATTCCGGCCTCCCTGTTCTGGATGGGCTGGACGGCACGGCCCTCGATCTCGCCGTGGTCGCCGCTCGCGTCGTCGCTGCTGTTCGGCTACGGCATCATCTGCGTCTTCATCTCCTGCTACCAGTACGTTATCGACAGCTACGAGGAGTACTCCGCGTCCGCGCTCGCCAGCGTCACCCTGATCCGGTACGTCGCCTCGGGGGTCATGGTCGAGGTGTCGTTCCCGTTCTACAAGAATCTCGGCGTGGCGTGGACGCTGACGATCCTGGGCGCGCTGAGTGCAGTGCTGGTGCCCGTGCCGTATGTCTTCTTCTGGTATGGGCCTGCGATCAGGAAGACAAGCTGGTATGCGTCGATGTAGATAGACTTGTCACGTCCTTCAAGATCTACAGCTGTTTCTGCCGTCTATGTGCGCAGGCGCTCGGAGAGAGCAAGGTTTGAATCCTGCCCCCAGTATTGGGTTTTTTTTTTATTTTTTATAGAGATCCATGTTCCATGTTTATGTACTGTACATACATCCATCTATACATACGTGTGCATATATATATCCAATGTCAGTGCTTATACTCAATTGCGTTTTATTTCCATCTCCTTTCTTTTGTCTGCTTGATCCGAGTTCCAGGAATAGGGCTGGGATGGCGCAAGGAAGATAGTCAGATTGATCAGCCTCAAATTCCTTTTTCTTTAACGATTTCCACGGACGTTGGCTTCCAAACCGGGTGGTGATACATGCGACGAGCCAAGCGCTATCTATCTAGAACGCAAAAAGATGCCTCTGGATGTCGGTGCTGCCGTCGCTCTCAAGGCATCGGATCTCCTCCCGCTCCTCCATGATCCTGTCAATGTATTCAGCCATGCCCGAAGCGTGCAGTATCTTCGCCAGCGCTGCATGCGTCTCAAGAAGGACACGGCTGGGGAGCTCGACGTCGGCATGTTTTTCAAACCTGACGATGCGGTCGCCGCGAGCGTTGGGCGGAGGCAGATCTCTGTCCAACGTCGTCGGGTAATCTCTGCCCAGAGTGAGGATCTTGTACTCATTCGTCTCGTCCTTAACGAAAGTTTTTAGTATACGTTATATACCGATAGGTTGAAAAAAAAAGGAAGGAAAGGAAGGACATAAAAACGGTGAAGTTGAAGTTGGCTCAAAAGCAAGGTGAATTCGCCAAATGCTTTGTGGGTAACAGAAAACAATGTCATCAGATTCGTAGGATGGTTGGTGTCGCTTGACCAAACCCGATAATATGTTATGGACCTTGCCATACAAAGGCCAGATAATTATAGGACCGAGGGTAGTAACTGATCGGCACGTGACTGACCCTGATCACCTTGATCACTATGATCACCAAGACTCAGGGAAACAGCATGTATATAATGGCGCTCCTTTCAGATAGATTCAGACCCTCGTGGTCGACTCACATAGCAACCTGTCACATAGGCGTGCTAGTAACACAGGCTTGTTCTACTATTATATTGCTCACCCCCTTGTTTTCTGTTCTCAAGATAAACCAACGACCCCCTTTGGTCTAGTCATCTAGGCCTGTCGTTACATAATACCGGGAAAACACTTGGTCAAAGTTGCTCATATCTGTGTGATTTCATGGTCCTGGAAGAACGGGGGTCAGCACTTTATATAGGAATACAAAAAGAGTGTTGACAAACACGCTGATTGTTTTGCCCCCCAACTGGCCAATCGAAAACGGAAGTATATGGGACAGTTCTGTAGGGCCTGAAGGCCCTGGTGGGACAGACAATCCCGATTCTCCCTGCCTGCCGCTGTGTCGAGGATACCTGTGGCCATGCAGCGAAGTTGCATTGCCTCCTCGTTGTCGTCAAAGGGGGAAGGTGTGATGGTTGGTGTGAGACCTCTGCCTTTCACTATGCAGAGGTGTAGAAGTTAGGTCTCACTGAAAAGCGTCAAAGATAGTTGACCTCACTTTGTTGATATTCACTTAGCACTAGCGCGGTCGCGCGCGGGCTTCAATAAAGGATAAGGAACAAAGGCGGCCCCCCGACTGAACCCGTGCACGGTACTAGAGTTAGACCTAGGTGGAGCGTAGAGGTTAGTCAGGCTAGATGCAGATTGTGGATGATGCATTTCACAACTTCAGTTGGGGGGAGGGGTGGAGAAGAAACTCATGACCATTAGTGATACTGTGTGGTGTCTGTACTTCCTAATTAAGATATAGATAATGTGGCTAAATATCTTTGTAATTAACATTAAAAGAATCTAAAAAATACTGTAGAAAACTCATAACTATATAGATAGCTTATAATGTCAATATAAATCTAGACTATTATATAGAGTTAAGTCTCTAGTAGTCCTATATAGCAACTTCTTTCTTTCTCTATGAGTTGCGGTATAAAATTGAACTCCCACAGTATCAAAATAGAACCCTGGGGGGTTTGATAAAACAAGCGTCCAAGAAGCATCTTATCTAAAGTTGATGATATCAGTATGACAGAGCGCCAGGCACAAAGGAGCAGAGGTAGCAGGGGAGCAAAGCAGCGGGAACTTAGGAAACGGGTATCTATGAGATAGATGTATTTTCGCCTGAAACTAGCTACCAAATTAACACACCCCATTCAGTCTGGTCTCTTCAATGAGATTAATCAATAATAATAATATTAGTCTGATAGTTTTTATTGATCAATACTGTTCTACGTTTTTGTTTTATCCAGGCTGAATATAGCAATTTACTCGTTCAATTTTTTGGGACAACGTATGGCCCGCTAGATACTGCCATTGTTGGACTACAGTGCATAGATAGATCGTGATGGTGACACCATGTAGGTAACCTGCAACCGTGGATATGCATTTACTATACAGTAGAGAAGTTGACCTCCTCCATTTTTTTTTTAATAAAATGACTATTCTTCGTGACTCAAAGCGTTCTCTACACCCGAGTTCCTTTTTTTGTTTAGGTCAATGTAGTTCGATCAACTGGGCGCGCTGCGCTCAGTCTCTTCACCCCCCAACTGTATGCGGAGTGCGGAACTGCCCTGGTGCAATTGGGCGTATCCGGGAAGAAGTCTGATACAACACAGTCCAGATGAATGATGAGCAGCCCTCCTTCGAGGATGAGGCCTTTCAATATCAAGCATGACAGCTCCCCCCCTCTGAAGTCTGTCCCCGCTGGATTTCAACCCGGGTTGTATCCCGCTTCATGTCACAGACAGCGTGACGCGGGAACCTGCTCCTTCGGCGGGAGGGCATTCTTTTTTGATGGCCTCCAAAGGTGTCGACTGACCCCGTCGACCGACACAGTAGGATTAGGTAGCACAGGCAATTGCAACGCGAAACAATCGACATCATTATCTTTCTAACCCCTCTTCGGAGCGGACATCACGGTCCGCGAAAAGGACGCGCTGAACGTGTCCTTCCCCTTCTGTCGCTGCTTGGCAATGATCCCTGTCCGATCCGTCACCGGCGTAGCATTGATGATCCTGTCGAAGGCCTCGTCATCCTCATCATCACTGATGGCCGACCCGGACTCGGCGTCGGAATCAACGGGCAGGTGCTGTTCCGGCGGCCGCTCGATCCTCACCGGCTGCGGCTTTGCGTCGCGCTCGAATTCAGATGATGGGTTCTGGAACGGCTTCGAGTTGAGGATCTTGCGTCGGATCTCGGCCATCTGTTCCTCGTCGTCTTCCTCGTCGTCGGAGATGGCATAGGGGTCTTTCTCTGCCTCGTCTTCGTCTTCTTCTTCGTCGTCCTTATCTTTCTCTTCACCGTCTTTGTCCTCATCGTCTTCCTCATCGGAATCCGGAACATCGATCCTGTTCGTATTCCCAACCGTCCACATGTCGTCCGCGCCCTCCGCATCCCGCGCCGCGCGACTGTCAGCGTACTCTTTCTCGATCTTCGCGAGCCACTCCTCCTCGGCCTTCTTGACCTCCTCTTCGTTGGCGCACGCCGCGTAGCGCTTCAGCAGCTTTGAGTTGATCTCGAGGAATGCGTCGCCGTAGGAGAAGTGTTTCAGCACCTCTTTCGCCCAGTCCTCGTGTCCGCAGATGTAGAAGCATGCGGCCAGGGCCTCGACGCAGTTGAGCCGCCAGGGACGGCCGTAGTTGATCGAGTTTGCAGCAAGCAGATAAGGCACTGAGAAAGAAAGAGTCAGGAAGGAGATGACAGAGAGGAATCTCGAGTACTGTACATACGTAGTCTTTCACACCTGCCGCCGATCCGGGACCAGGGGATCTCTTTTACCCTGACCCAGGAGCATTCCACGACTGCGGCTCCGTGTTGTTCTAGGAGGTCTTTGTCGGCCGGAGAAAGGATTTTCTTTGCATTAGGACTTGAAAAAGACAGCCATCAGCCGCTGGGCCCTTTTTCTACCATTGAAAAAAAAAAAAGAAGTGGAAAGAAGAAGATAAAAATAAAAACTCACGATATGACTACCCCGGGGTATCTCTGTCCGATTTGCAGCTCCCGCATCAAGCCAAATTGCATCAATCTCTTGCCGGAGCATTTTTTCGGGTCGCAGTGGCCAAAGTCCCAGCAGGCTGCTCTGAAGGGCGGACGACTCGAGGCGCCTGTTTCGTTGTCGCCGTCGCCGTCGCCGTCGCGGTCGCGGGGTACAGGGCGTGGGCGTGGGCGGGGCGCAGAATTGAACTTCTTGCCTCGCGAGGAGAAATTGTCCTTCTTGTGTCGAACCATTTGGGGCGAGTCGCGGGTGTCGTATGGTATAGAAAGACCTTCTGAGTGAAACGAAGAGGGATAAAAAAGGCCCTCTTGGACGGAGCGCGAGTCTGTTGAAGGCGGGTCGTCAGAAATCGGAGGACGGAGTCTCACTACTGATCGAGGCCCGCGCGCTGCGTGCATCGCCGCACGTGTAGGTTAGCTCTCCGGCTACCCAGAGTCCGTCATCTCGAAACCGAGTTCCCATCAGCACGTCCAGAGGCACACAAACGCTCCTCCCGCTCGCCCAGGCGCAGCTCGTTGCCCCTGTGCCGCGATATCGCTGACGTTTTTTCCCGCCTGTACCTGCGCATCTCTTCCGTCATCCTGGAGGCCACATCGGCACGCATGGCAGCTAGGGACCGGTTCGGTGCCTACGCTGACCCTGGCCTATCGCCTCTCCAGCGAGCTATACGTCGGTTTCTTCCCGGACTTGCGCTCACGGAGTCTAGCTGGATTTAGCACTAATATAATTACCGGTACAGATAATGCTTGCGATCCCCAGAACTACGAGCCCAATCTCGCCCTGAACCTCGAAGTCGTCGACCTGATCAACTCCAAGAAAGGCAATGCGTGAGTCGCCTGCGTCCTCCCCTCCGGGCCCAGTCTCTCTAACGGTTGAAAGTCCCCGAGAAGCTGCGATGACAATAGTTCGCCTTATAAATTCCCGAAATCAAAATGTGTCGTTACTGGCGTTAGCGGTGAGTGTCGGGTTGGACGTTGGGACGGCGGTACGGGGCTAATCATGTCCGATATGTGTACAGCTCCTCGACATATGCGTTAAGAACTGCGGATACCCGTTCCATCTTCAGATCAGCACAAAGGAGTTTCTGAATGAGCTAGTACGGAGGTTTCCCGAGAGGCCGCCTCTGCGGCCCTCGAGGGTGCAACATCGGATCTTGGAGTCGATCGAGGAGTGGCGGCAGACGATATGTCAGACGTCTCGATACAAGGAGGACTTGGGATTCATTCGGGATATGCACCGCCTTCTGCTCTACAAGGGCTACACGTTCCCGGAGATTCGCCGTGAGGACGCGGCGGTGCTGAATCCGAGTGACGTATGTGTCCACCGTCTGTTGAGGAGGACCGGACTGACCGTACCCAGACCCTTCGATCTGCGGAGGAGATGGAGGAGGAAGAACGGATTGCGCAATCAGCCAAGCTGCAGGAGCTGATCCGAAGAGGCACCCCCGAAGACCTGCGGGAAGCGAATAAGTTGATGAAGATCATGGCCGGATACGACACCAGAAACAAGACCGACTACCGGGCGAAGGCTGCGGAGGAGGTCGCCAAGGTCCAGCAAAAGGCCAAAATCCTCGAAGAGATGCTGCAGAGCCTAAAACCCGGCGACAAGATTGCCGAAGGCGATGTGTTCGAGGTGGGTAGTGTGGATCTCGTCGTATCCTCCCACGACTGACGGTGTCCAAGGAACTTGCAAATGCCCTCCAGAGCGCCCACCCAAAGATCCAGAAGATGTGTGAGGAGGAGTCCGATGATGCGGAGGCCGTTCGCAAGCTGCTGGAGATCAACGACAGCATACACCGGACCATACAACGGTACAAGTTGATTAAAAAGGGTGACTTCGAGGGGGCTTCCAAGATCCCCGCGGGCACGCTGGGGACCAGCACCGGGGTTTCGAGGACTGCGAACAACGAGCTTTCTCTGATCGATTTCGACCCTGAGCCGAGCTCCAACGGCGACGCAGCAGCAGCAGCAGCAGCAGCAGCAGCTCCTGCTCATAGCATAAGCTCGTTGGAAAATGATCTGCTGGGGCTTTCGTTTCAAGACAAACCCGAGGCACCCTCTGGCAGTGTCTCACTGGGGCTCGGTAAGTATCTGGCTTACAAGACACCGGAGGTCGAAGTTACTGACGAGGCTGGCAGACACCTCCCTCCCATCGTCTACATCTCCCAACCCCCCTGCCCAACAGCAACCCACCCCTTTCAAGCCGAACTATGATATCCTGTCTTCCCTGAGCTCGTCTCGTCCTTCTTCCCAGCCCACCACGCCTGCACCTTCCGTTTCACAACCGCAGCAAACCCCAACACCGCCACCGGCGGATCCCTTCGCTTCTCTCGTGTCGGCCAGCTCCAGGGTGTCATCCCCTTTGGCACCGCCGGCCCAGAGCGGTCAACGCCAAGGCCAAGCATCTTCGTCTCTGCTTGACCTGGGCGGCGGTGGGCCGTCCACTCAACCGCGAAGCCAGCAAGCAACGGAAGCGAACAACGATGAGGAGTGGACTTTCGCATCGGCGCTGCCCGAGAACTCGCTGCCCAGCACGAATAAAGTGCAGGTGTTGAACTCGTCGTTGAGGATCGACTTTGTCGCGCGGAGGAATCCCGCAAATGCGCGGCAGATCCACGTGGTGGCCCTGTTCTCGAACAGCACGAGCCAGCCCTTGTCGGAGCTGCACTTCCAGGTGGCGGTTGAAAAGGTTGGTTCCGCTGTTTTTCATTTTTATTATTTCCATTTCTCTTCCGAAAACGTGCAAGGGCTAACTGATACAGGCCTACACGCTGCAGCTGCGGCCGCAGTCGGGGCGGGACATCGGGCCGCTGCAGCAGAACGGGGTGCAGCAGGAGATGCTGCTGGACGGGATCGACGCCGGCAGGGGGAACTCGGTGCGGATGCGCTTCAAGGTGTCGTACAGGGTCGGGGCGGAGGCGAAGGAGGAGCAGGGGATGGTGCCGCCGTTGGGGATTTCGTGAGACCCTTATACTATAAGCCTGTTCATCATAATGTGAACTGGAGGATGTCTACTTTTTTGTGCAGCCCGTATTTTGGTTAACCAGATCTCTGTGTTTGTACGTGTGCTTGTGTCGGTTAGCCCTGTGTTGTTGCAGCCCGCGAGACCTGTATGTCCGTTTTGAACAGAGACCACCGCGCACAGTGCGCATCGTGCATTAGTGGAAGCGCGGTACAACTTCCCCATCCCATGTCATGTTTTTTTCCGCAGTCCGTTTGACCGGTGACCCAGATGGCCAGAATCAGATAGATCTACGGAAGAGAGAGAAGAAGCCCCCCCCCCCCCCCCCCCCCCCCCCCGGCCAGAGTCGAGAGCAATCGGGCTATTGGCGGAGGGGCAGCTACTCAGAGGATTCCATTAGGTCAGACAAACAGAAAAAAGAAGAACAAGAAACAGAAACAGACAGGGAAAGTAACGCTTGCGGAGGGCCCAGATCGAGGCTCCAAAGGTGGCGCCAAAAAAAGAGTGTGGGGAAACGACCTACCGGTCGATCGAGGCGCCTCCAGACCTTCCGGATTAGGACTCGGTCGGGCGTCCACCTAGGGCACTGCAGATCGATCACGATATGACCTCCGCGCGTGGCGTCAGAGGGTGGGCAAGCCACAGCCCGCCCCGGATCAGGCAGGCCGCTCGCTTGGAAGCTGCCCAGGTGAGGTGTATCGAACCTAGGTCGAGGACCAGACCCCGGCTGCCTCGGGTCTGGGCGCCGGGGAAAAACCAGCTGACGGGCGCCCGCCGACCGGTCCAGGCGCAGGTGGCGACCCCGGCGGAGCGCGCTGACCCATCCCGCTCTGGCTGCCCGTGGATGCGAGCCCCGGAAAGCTTGGAAGAGATCACGGGTTGGGCCAATGGACGCGCGAGGACGGCGCACACGATGGATGCAGCGAGCTCCCAGCAGTAGGGTCCGTCCAGGTCCACCCATGTCTGTTCTTCTGTTTTGGTGTCTCGTGCTTTTCACCCATGCCAAGGCGGACATCTGCGTCTGTGCAGATAGATCTGCATACAGCGCATAGGGCTGCTGTCGGCTGCAGGTACCAGGCGCGTCTCGAGTCGTGCAGCAGCAGCAGCAGCAGCAGCAGATCCCTGCGCATGCCAGCTTGCATAGGTAGGTTAGGTGTCGGTCGCAGGCGACCTCAAGCAAGCTCCTTGCCCGATCCGGCGCACCGGCCCACGGGTCGCCCTGCGGATAAGGTTCTGCCAAGCTCCGCCGGGATGCGCCCCGAGCGGGTCCCGCGGCGTCTGGGGAAGGCGCCACTGGACGAGGCCGGGCTTATCGACAGCGCCGATCCCGGCACGCGACCCTGGCAGCTCTCGTATCGGAAGTCTGTGTCTCTGGTCGGACAGGGATGGGCAGGGCAAGACCGACCGGGCGGTCCCTGGTTGCGTCGGCAGGCAGGCAGCGGTCGGTGCGCTGACCGTCCGGCTCGAGTGTGCATCCTGCAGCGTGTCTGGCATGAAGTCTTGTGCTTGCGACGGTCGATGCGCTCGACGCACCTCTAGACCTCAGTACCTGCATGGACCCCATGTCTCCTACCTTCGCGACTGTACCTACCTGGTAGATGGTCTCCTATCTGGGAGATATCCTCGCCTGCCAGATCTCCCCTCAAACCTCGTGCTCTCCGCAGGCTCCAAGCGGCCTGTTCAGGTCAGACGAGCGGCCGGCCCACGGAACCCCCCCGCGGATACTTTCGCCGGCCGCGCGCGATCCCTGGCGCCCTGGGGGACAGCGGCCGTTGATGCGGGCCCAACTGGGAAAGTCGACAGGGCGCTGCATCTGACAGCTGCCTGTCCCCCGCTCCTCGACGCTGCCCCGCTCATCCCAGGCCTCGACCTCGACCCGCGATGCTTCTTCCTCTGCGCCGGCGCCAGCGCCGGAAAAGTATTTGAACCTCGTCAGCATCCCTGTCCGGGGAATTCATCCCATCCATCATCTTTCCTTTTCTCTCCTTCTCTTTTCCTTCTTCTCCATCCATAGCTCTTTCTTCCCCTGGCACGACGGGGCAGGTCGAAGAGCTCTTCATCAACCCGTCTTAGTTATCTTGTCTTGCCACCATCCATCCCTGCTCGAGTGCCCCGACTGTATATACCCTCCCCTCGAGCAAGATGGCGTCTGTCTCCAAAGATATCGACGTGGATATCACCCCCGTCCCCCGGTCGCGGGAGGAGAACCAAGAAAGGTAGGATCCCAGCCGGCTGTAGTGCCCCGGCCCATGAAAGACAGCGTCTGACTTCCGACAGAGCCTTCGTCGCCGCATCCCGACGGAAAGACAGGAGCCTGGATGCGCGCGTGGAGTCGGCCCACCGTGCATCCATGCTGCACAAGAAACGCACCGGCAAGGCGCTCAACATCACCAGGGAGATCGTCGAGAAGGAGGCCATGTACGAGGAGGTGGACGAGCGCTACCAGGAGAAGCGTCTCCGCATGCTGCAGGCGCAGAACATGCAGATCGAGGCGCAGTTCCAGCGCCAGCTCCTGGCTGCGTTCGCCGCCGGTGCCAAGAGCACGAGGCTGCGCCCAGCGGCTCATGCGACTCACGCTCATCGCGCCTCGACGGGCGGGGTGACCAAGATGCGTCTGGACCTCCCCGCGACGCGCGCCTCCTTCGCGGAGGGCAGCTGTGCTGGGTCTCTTCTGACCAGCCCGACGCCAGCCAGTCCGGGATGCGTCTCGACTCCTGCCATGACGTTCGCGGAGAGTCCAACGACGCCGTGCGTGCAGACTCCGGGGGCCTACGCGCACGGTCTCCCGTCGCCGCGAGCGCAGATCCCTCCATACGTCGCACAGCCAAGTCCGACGTGGCAGCCGCAGATGCAGCCTCAGCAAGCCTCCATGCAGTCGGTCGACGCCTGGAGACACAGAGTCCTCCAGCAGGCTCAGCCGTCCAGAGAACCCGCGGCGCAGAGCCAGGCCTACCGGGCGAGACTTGCTTCCGCTCCCGAGCTTCCGCTGCAGCCTCTGTCCCCGGTCACGGCGGCGGAAGAAGCCGCCAAGGCCGCCCGCGCCCAGTCTGAACCTTCTCCGCTGGCGTCCCGGGACCGGGGTGTCCCTTCGGAGCTTCTCCCGAACCTACCCGGGCAAGAGATCTCCTTCACGGAGGCGTGGCAGACTCCGGAGCTGTGCCCGTCACCACCGAGTACCTCCAACAAGTCACCTGTCAGTCCCTGCGCCAAGGACGATAGTGCGGAGGCAGATTCCACTACCAAGCAAGGCTTTGTGATGTCCACTGGGGCACTCGATCCCGACTTCGACGAGTTCACCCGTTTTGCGTTTGGTCTTGGGAACAGCACCGCTTTCCAGGAGCCGCCGGACACTTCGGTGTTGGACGACTGGGTCTCATTCGACCTGGATTTTGCGACGGCTGCCTAGGATCTTGCGACCAGCTGGAACTATAGACATGACATCGTTTTGGATTGTTCGTCATTATTATGTGAAGCTCTCTCCATTCCTACGTTGTGTATCCTACCTTGCTTCTGTAATATGTCCATGAGCGTTTCCCGGAGCGTTTCCCAGCTCTGAGGATATCTTCACAGTCCGCATTGTGGAAATACCCAGTACTGTCTGCTGTCTGCACAGTGATGGCTTTGTGTTCTTGTTTGATTTGAGGTCCCGTGGATCGGTCGGCCACATCGCCTGATTGTATTTGTAAATACGTGGCTGGCATCGCTAATTCTACTTTTGGAATGAGACTCGTCTTGCTTGCTATATCTGTATCTATTCGTTGTAAAACGGACCGTAGGCTTTTGTATCTTTTTGTTTTAATTTGGATCGAGGTACCTATGTCCTCACATGTTCTGGAAAGACGGGCATCCACCTCTTCGCTTGCTTCAGCAACTCATCGCTGTACACCTCCCTCAGAGCAGTGGAGGCTACCCCACCGCTACCTCCCAGAACATTCCGTAGACCCGCTGACTACTTAACTGCACGCGAACAGCAATCGTGCAGATTGCACAACCCAACGAGACAAGCCGCTAGGTAGGTGGGCTTGCCGACGTTAGGCGGTACTTAGTCTGATCACCCGAGTCTAGGCTACGTACTACATACAGTACATAACGCTATGTGAATAGGTATGGAGCTGGAGATAGAGCTGGAGACAGGCAGATCGGAAAGGTGAGATACTACCTCCGACCTACCTAAGGCGGATGGATGTCCTATCTATCTTATCTAGATCTGTCCTGTTCGCTTCTTCCCTCTCTCCTGAAGCTTCAAACCCCTCGCTCACAAATAATGAATCGGGTCTCCGTACGGAGTACTGGGGAAGCACGCAAGTGGGCCGAGTAGGGAGATCGCCAATCTGTCGATCTGTCGATCTGTCGATCGCCTACCGGCGCGATCATCGTGATCGGCATCGATGCATGCGCGCACGGTTAGGATATTGGATTGGAACTTGAGACTCCAGGTCTCTCTCTCTCTCTCTCTCCTTTTTTTTGACATCCAAGTCTATTCAGAGTGTGGGAAGCAGTATATACTCGGTACACCTCAGAGCGCCCAAGCATTGGATCAGCGCACCAAACCAAACTACAAGTCGCAACTTCGGTGGAGAAGAGACCGGAAAAACCAGGATCAAAACAAAGATCGACTTTGAACTGAACTGAGCGTGCGCGCGCGCGCGTGTGTGTGGGGCAAGTCGAGATTCGAGGCTCAAGACTCAACAAGTGCTATGCATACTACCAGCCTGCCATATAGTACTGAGTACCACACTGGATTGAGCAGATTTGGGGGGGGGGGGGGGAGGGGGACTCGGCCATTCTCGCTTGTCCCGTCGATCATCGGGGTAATTCGTCGAATGGGATTGCAAGCGTTGTTGAATAAGAATGACAATACTGTACTTGTGAGGAGACACCTTCGCTGATAATAATCGCAGCCCTACCTACCTACCTACCCCGTAAGTGGACTGTGGACCTACTAGGTCGAGTTGAGACTCGACAGACACTAAGTACAGTACCTAGGTACTTATATCAAGGTTGACCTCCAGGGCTGACTTGACCTTTATCGTTATTCGTGAGGTCGGTCGACTGCGGACTGGGTCTGGGGGATCGCGATGTGATGTGATGTGATGGCTTCATCGGCGAAGTTCTGTCCTTTATCTGCCACCCTCCTGTATCGAATTCAAACTCCAAAGCAGATGCTTCCCCCATTCAATTCACTTCTACTGTACTGGATGTGCTGTAGAGTACACAGAGCACCAGACAGACGGAAAGAAAATACTAACTTTCTCTTCGTCTTCTGGACTGGACTTGACTGGACTCTACGGGACTAGACCAGGCCAGACCAGACCAGACTCCATACTCGAGAGAGGAGAAGATGAGGGAATCAGAGTCTACCGTCTACTGTACAACGCACGTGTCCACGACAAAACCCGTATACCTACTGTGCACAGCACGGATTGATGGAATAAGGATAGGATAGGGCTCAGAAAGGGACGGAAGCCCCACAGCCGAGATCTACACCACACGCATCATACGTATAGCAGTACCCACAGGGGGCATCTTACAATTATTATTGTCCTTTTTTTTTTCTTTGTCCTGTGTCTTGCTCGTGGCTGAAAATAACCGGGCCGGGCTGGAACGCTGGGTGCTTGGGTGGATTTTCTTTCCGAGCAAGAGACTGTATAATATTATTATTAGGTACAGTAGTAACTACCTGAGTGGATCCGCATCGATCGGCTTTTTTTTTCTCGTTGCCGCTTCGCTTCACCTGGCTTATCGTCCTTGAGAGCCATGGATACATACCTAACCTAACCTAACCTAACCTGAACGAGGCTTTGTATTAATATTATGCACGGTACAAACATGCATCCGTACCTAACGTAGGTAGGTTGAGTTTGAGGGTCCGGCCGGGTCCAGCGCGGGCATAGATCAAGTATAAGTGGATTAGTGCAGTGGATAAGTGGATATAGGCTGATGAAGGCTTGGTGATCCGTCGTCTTTCACTGCCATGGTTGCGTTATATGTACTGTGTTGTATATAGCCAGGACAAGACTTTTTTTTCGTGGTATATACAGCGTTGGTCTGGATGGATAAGAGTACGTCGCAGGGAAAGCTGCGGTTGAATTGAATTCAATCGATATCATATCATATCAGATACCGCAATGTATATATCATATCCAATGATCGACGGTGCTTGAAGGAATTGAAAAAAGGTCTGGTTCTTACGTCGGTTGATATCAATGTACAGATACACTTCACACCAACCTGAGCTACAGTATGCATGTGCATACAGTACAGTACAGTACAGTACAAGCCTACGCCTACCTCAGGCGCAGGACCAGGTTGGGTCTTACTCCAGAATTAAGATCGGCTGAGAGCCACTGAACTTGTGTTTGACATTCGAGTCCCAGTTTCGATCCGAATACAACAGTTCCTCGGTCCTAGGTCTTCCCCGGAGAGGGTAGAGAGTACGACCAGGAGAACAGCATAAGAAAGAGAACACATGCAGACATACTGGTAGAGCAGCTCAAGTCAACCGAATTTATTTATCTCTTTATTATATACTACTCTTAGTTTAAAGCTCATACAAAAGATAGGACAAGCAAGGAGACATACAGGTTGGAAATAGAAAGGGAAAGGGAAAAAAACATAGGAAAGTTCTCGCGTGCGACTGACGCTGTATGATGCCCGGGCAGTATGGAGACGTATATACGCCTAGGCAAGCCAATCACAGAACATATATGGCAGAATGAGAAGTACGTATATGTGGCTGTGAACAGGCGACATCAACAGGCGTTAAACACGCGCTAGCCAGTAGAGGGAATTGCATTGCAGTCCCGGGGTCCCATATCCAGGTCAAGATACTGCATACGCAGCAAAGCAAGGACGCACTGGCCCAGAGCAACTAGCAACTGCTGCTCTATCCGGCACATCCACGTCTAGTCAATGTGTGGATCTCATGGTCCACGCCCAGACAAACCGAGCTCTCGACCAATATCACCGCTTTTCCGAACGCTGACGCTGGAACTGCTGCTCCGCCGTCTGCGGCTTCGGAATTCCGCAGGATCTGCGGGGTTCAATCCGCTAGCCCGAGCGTAGAGATTTAGAATGTCCGTAAGGCTGACGAGACCCACGAGACGCCCTGATCGCCGGGCACCTGGCAGTGACGACGCAGGGATTGACGAGGTGATCGAAGGTGGCAAGCCCGGGGACGAAGCCGGTGCATGGGAATAGGTATAGTTCGGAGTAGGCGGTGCTGTGCTTTGTCCATTGCTAGCGGAAGGAGGCGCGGACAAGGGCTGAGCGGCCGAATTCGCTGCAGGCGGGTTGGCAGGCGTTGGGTGTGACACATGGAACGAGGAGTGCGAAGGCGTGGGAGGGCCCGAAGATGAGGGAGAGTGCGGATCTGTCACCCACAACCTGTTATATATTGGCCATTAGTACTGCTCTGCCGCGCTGGTTTAGAAGGGACATTACCGATGCGACTCTGTAGCTACCAGCTTGGCAACAGTGTGCGCGAGGGTGGAGGTCGGGTTGACATAGAAGACAGGGAACGAATCCTTGCCTTCGTTCATACCGCGGGTCGACAGGATGACGGAGATGAAGTGGGCGCAGGTATCCCGCAGGAGAGGCAGAGATGATGACTTGGTCAAAAGCTAGTTCATGAGTCAGACGAGCTCGACGATAAACCAATGGAGAGCTCAACACACCTTGACGTCCACGGTGGATATATTCCCAATGACATTGTGATGGTGATCGACGACCGCGATAGAGGAGATGCCCTCATTGTTCATGAGCTTGAGGGCGTCAGAAAGTGGTTTGTCGCCGCTGCACTGCGGTTAGAAAACTGACTAGAATCGACACGAGGGACACCCACCTTATAGCGACAACCTGCTGCGAGCCCAGCTGCAGATCTTTCAGGTATTGTGGATAGAGCTGATCAATCACGGGGAAGCTGCGCGCATTCTCCCACAGAAACTTGACCAGCTTCCACTGGCTGAATATGCCCACGACCTCCGTGCTATTTTCCTTCGTGACAACGATACGATGCACGCCACCCCCTAACGTCTCGACGACTGTCATCAGGTTGGCAGAATGCGGAAGAGTCATCAATGGCTCTTTCCGCCAGAGGTCCCTGACGTCCCTCAACGGGATCTTGCTCCCGTCCCTGGCTTTCTGGACCAGTTCGCGAAAGGAAGTGATATGCTCTTCATCCGGGTGTATCAGTCCCACCGCGAGCAGTAGATAGGAATTCAGATCCGAATAGTCGAATGTGCCCACCACAGACGTGTCCTGGGCCGTCTCCCGGATCAATAGGACAGAGAGGCCGGAGTCGATCAGCAGCTGTGGGAATATTAGCATGAATCCGAAACCAGAGCGGACGCGGGACTCATACAGTGGCAGCCTCCTCTATGCTGGTATCGAGCTCCACGAACTTCAGGTCATCGGGGCTGACCAATTCGCCTATGCATATCTGCTTCCAATCTCGCCCAGCGAACGCTGGATCCGCTGGATTTCGGACGGGCGGGTTGTCAATTAGACTTTGGATGGCGGATTGTGTCTGGGACGGCTGCCGCCGCGCCCGCGGAGACTGAGGGACACCGCGGAGGCCGTCCGTGAAACTCAGGCGGTTCGCGGATATATGGGAGAGACGTTTGGAGGGGTTTCGCACTGGCGGAGAGCGGGAGTCGGTGCTGGACCGCGGGGACGAGGTGGCAGACTCGCTGGAGAGCTCCGTACGGGGTTGGCGGTCCGCCATGGTTGAGGGGCGGGATGGGAGACGTCGCTCCCGTGGGAGGAAGGCTGAGAACCGCGGAGAGGACGACGAGGATGACGACAGGCCAGCGGAGAGGGTGGGGAGATTGAATTGGAGATCAAGAGACTTGCCGACGAGACGAGGCCGGGGACAGGGGCGTCTTCACCAGCGCTCTGCGGGGACGGGCCTGTATCTCGACGCGTGACGGAGCAACCGTCTCCGCCCGGCGGCTCGTCCCGTGCGCCGTCCCCGCCGAAGCTCGCCGATCGCCACGACCGCTGCTCTTGTTGATATCCAAAGTCACGCATTTTCTCTTCCGTTTGTCGTTTATGGCTATGTGCTGTACATAATAAATTCCACTTCGAAAGCAGTCTGCCTGAGACATCACAGAAATTCAGCCAGGAGACCCGTCAGGTCCTTGCCTCCCGCGTCCTTCATCACCGGTTTCCGGGCTTTCTTTCGGTTTGGAGGTCCTGCCTCCTCCAGCCTTCTCTTCCCCATGGCTGCGTCGGTGACGTCGAGCTCAATGGGTCCTCTTCGCAGGAAAACGGTCGGCTTGAGCTTTCTGGCCTTCTTGTTCATGCCTCCACGGACCGCTTGTCCCAGCTGGAAGTCAAGAATGGGAGTGTCACGATCGATGGATGGTCCTCCGCCGTCGAGCAGAGTATCACTCGCCTCGTAGCACTCGTACACAGTATCGGAGTCATAGATCTCCGTCTCCTCCTTATTGTCCTTTGATGGCGGCCGGGTCCCAACCTCCCAGCCGTACGTTTCCGCGGCCTCTTTGGCGGACTCGGCTGTGAGTCCCCTGCAGTCTTGGACGACAAGCACGCGCAGCGACGGGAAAACTCTGAGGTATTGGAAGATGATCGGTGACAGCTTCTCTTGATGGTAAACCCTGAGAACTCGAAGATACCTGAATGCGCCCGACGTTTGAGCGAGCTCGCTCCAGGTCCTGATGATCCGGTCATCGAGAACCGCAACGGGTACGGCATCCTCGTCTTGGTCGGGCTGGGGCTTTGACAGAGTAGTCGATATTTCCAACGCCACGATGTTCTTGACGTTGGCGATCTCAACCAGCTCCGGTGTTCGCGCAAACTCGGTTGAGAGAGTCAATGCAACTCCCCAGTGCAAGGCGTCGTCCTTCACAAGCCCGAAGTAGTCCCGCATGGGCATCTTGGGACCCTCTATCTTCATCGCCCGGTAGTTCGCGATCTGTCTGAATTCTCGCGGATAGACGGTCGCAAAGAGCTTCCACATGTACATCGTCTTTTTCCCACTGCAGATAACCCAAGCCGTTCAGAATCAATTTCAATACCAGCAACTGAAATAAAAGCCGACCTCCAAGTTGAAGTTGGCTCACCTCCTGCCAAGACACTCCCACAGGTAGCTCGCGATGGGCCACGGCACATTCGCGAAAAGCTCTGGTGTAAGATTCCGTTGGTCGCGGAGGGTTTTCCTCATAGCAAGATGCTTCAGCGATGGCGCCCCGAACGGGCTGCCTTCTTCCCAGCCAATGGGTAGGAATGGGGATTCGTGAACCCACGAGGGGCCCTTGGAGAACCCGACGGCCGGTGCCATCATCCTCTCCGTGTACACCTGGCCGCTAGCCGGATCAATTCGGCGTCTTGCCATGATCTCTCCTGTCTTCGAATACTAAGTATCTAGGATTCTCTGGGAGCAACTGAAGAAGGACAATCCCAATGATAGTGGCATCATGGAAGAAGTGCGACGCGACGCGGGCTTCCATCGGAGCAATATCTCGGATGACACTCATTGCTCGGATGGCCCCCTGACAGTATCGTGGAGGCCAACTTAGGACTGGAATAAATACTATCTGTCCCTTCCTTCGCCGGGAGTTATGCAGAGACTCCGTGCAATATGCTGCCACTGACCGATATCCATCTGCTCACTCTGAGAAAATTGTGTTGTGATATCAGATAACTGCTCCGGCCGGATTGAGTCTGGGGATCGCATCACTCCTAATTATCATCAACAACCAATTAGATTTAAGCCACGTGACCACGCGTCTATATGCATGTTCAGCGTACGCAACACCTAAGTCACAGCAATATTGAATGATAATAATTGCCCTCAGTGTCCCATGACTGTGCATGAGCAGATAGTCATTATTGGATATAAGAACAACGTGGACAAAAAGCAGGGAACATGATACTTCCTGCAAGCGCCAGGAGCAGAGGCTCCATTCGCCGGTGGAGAACGCCGTGGGGAGCTGCTGGGGAACTCTGGATGGAAAGGATAGCGTCAAAACACCAGGTTATCGCATGCGACTGAGATGCTGCCAAGCAGCTAACTGTTCATCTCCGGGTCCTCGAAATCTGCACAAAACTGCAGAAGAGAGCGGTCATCGAGTAGTTCGGTACGTGGTCCCATTTCCTGGGCTGTGGCGCTTATGCTGGATTTCGCGCAAAAAAGCACATGGCATGCTGTTGACAATCCAATCATGGAGAGAAGAACACCGTTCCTCGCAGAGAACTCCAGTGGGAGAGATAATTGACCTCTCTCTTGGATACATGCAGATGAGACACGTAGTCTCGTCGAACTTCCTATGGCGAATCAATCCATATAATGAAAAGGCCGTGCATTCAGAATTCCAGGTGTTCACTCCGCCGCTGCCAGCGCACCGAACGTGGTACTAGTACTCGCCATCGCAATGCGATCCAGGCCCAGTATTCCCGGAGGGAAATTCTGTTTCCTACATCAAAAATTTCTCATTTTGTCTACCATAATGTCTCAGTCCTTGTCATTCTGCGTTTGACAGAGCCTTTTTCTGTTTATTGCTTTTTCAAATTCTCCGTGTATAGTGTCTGCTTTCTCTCTAAAGGAGAGGAACGAAGACCGTAACAGCAACTCTATCAAGAGCTTTCAACCTGTCGAGCAACTAGGAGTATTCCAGGGTGATGGTGCTGAGATCAAATCCACGTTCTCAAAGATGAGGAAAAAGAGACCACCTCCGATAACTATCTGCCTGCGATCTGGAAATGCAATACTGGCACGGTACCAACAGTGACAACTGTATACTCAGATAGCACACAGCAACACCCTCTAGTCCCCAGATATTCCAGTATGTGAGTTCAGGGTACAACACGACAAACACATACCTAGCATCATCTACCGCAACCTCCCATTTCAGCACACCTCATAACAACAACACGCGACATCTGCACAGGTCGCCGTGTCGACAGACACCACCAAACACGATGGATCCAGCAGAGCTCCCTGAACTTCCCAGTTCGCCTCCTCTCCAGACAAGTGAGACCGAGCCTGAGGCGCCGCAGACCCCTACGCGTCGCTGCTCTCTCCCTGAGAAGCCGGACGACTCCGTGCTGCTTGACTCGCCACCAGACCTCACACCAAGCTCGTCACGGGAGATGCCTCGTCTGCGGGATATTGCCTTCGGCAGCAGCTCGAAGCCAAAGCAGCGGAGCCGGAATGGGAAACGCGTGGCTCGTATGGGCTTCTCCGAGCTGGTCGACGTCCTGCCTGAGCTCTCTCCCGAAGAGATCAAGGAATACTGGCTTCCAACAATGGAGAAGGAGGCAATCAAGATGAGGCAGATGATGGACGAGTTGAAGTTCACCAAAGAAGGGGCCAATTTTGACATCGTTGACTTGCTTAATGTACGTTTTTTGGCCAAATTTCTCATCCTCTGATACCTTTTACGAATTCTCCAGCGCGCTATGACCTCTCATCGTGTGTATCCGAGATTCAGCGCCTTTTGTCCAATGTCAGGTTAGGTAGGGACGCTGATGATATCTCAGGAGATCCGTTCCAGCTCCGCGTCTCCAGAAGAGCTGGCCGTCTCGACAAACATGATCAAGAACCGTCTCATGCCGCTCATCAACGCAAACATCGAGCGTATCAAGAAGGACTACGAGGCGCGTCTCAAGATGAAGGACCAGGAGATCACCGGGCTCCTGCAGTTCCACGACTCCCAAATCAGCACACTCGCAGCGTTCATCCGCAAGTCCAGCGCCCCAAAACTCGAGGACACACGCGACCCACTCGTCCAGGATGTCAAGGAAATCCTCCTTCAGGACGTCTGTTCCATGATCAACGGAAAACACGGGCAGACCAACAGCAACAACCGCATGGGCTACATGCACATCCCCGCAAGCGAATACGCGTCCCAGGAGACCGAGATCGCGACGCTCAAAAGCCGCATCGAAGAGCTCGAATCCGCCAAGGCGCGAGTCGAGGCGAAGCTGCAGGAGTACAAGGAGGAAATCAAGCTCTTCAAGAAGGACATCCGCGGCTACAGGAAGGACGAGAAGCGCCACGCGCGTGAGATCCAGGACAAAGACGCCGAGATCGGCGAGCTGAACCAGAAGATCGCCCAGCTCCTCAACCACAATAATCACAATAATAATACACCAATGAGTCCGCTCTCCACGACGACCTTCACCCGTGACAGCAGATTCGACTACAAAGAACTCCCCTCCCCTCCTCCGCTGGAGGAGTGGAAAAGAGCAGCAGGGCAGGAAGAAGAGCTGAGAAGGCAGCAGCAGACTCAGGCTCCACAGACGCCGACCCCATACATCGAAAGTCCCAGGCGTTATTCCACCGCGATCCAGCTGGCTGAGCTGCGGGCTGCGAACAACAGCACGCGCAGCTTCAGCGACAGGATCCGCAGGTTGGATGTGGAGGACGACGAGGGCCCGTTTTTCATCTACAAGGCCGATAGCAACTAGATGACTGGTTCCGTTCGCAATTTCCAGCCCACGCGATCGATTCCGGCATATGGCTAAGCAGCTGACGTGGTAGGAAGATGCAGTCTTCTTTTTTCACTTCAAACTTCCCCTTTGCTGTTTTCATCTGTTCGGAAGGCCCATTTTCTATCCTCCCCCTTTCACTTTCATCTCAATGGCGTCCGGTGCGTGTGTCCCGGGAGGTATGGCGCACAGTAAGTACACTACGCTTGTTTCCTTTACTTCAACCACCATCTGTCCGTTTGGGATTGGGAAACGAAATGCGACATGGAATTGGACGGATTCCGAAGCCTGGGTTGTTACCACTAGCACATAGGCGCATAGCAAGATTCTGATTCAATCAACCAGCCAATCAATGTAGCATTGCTGAACGATCGAGGAAACGTGTATCGTCCTATCTGGCTTGAACCTTCTAGTTTCTGCTTACTTGCCACTAAGCAGTAACTATCACTTTATTTGGCTGAACTCTATAAAAGCAAAGATAAGATAAGAAGAAGACCCGGAACTCACCCCAGCCTGGACAACCTAGAACGACCAAACGACCCAGTCTGCGAGACGAGGCTGTTCTCGAAATCCAGCCCAGCTGTATTCGAATCTCATCGTTATCTTACTCAGCAGCAATATATCCTCGCCTCTCCTCGCCTCATCAGCTCCTCTACTGTAGTGAGTGATCTTACTATTTTATTTCTATTATTATAACATGGAATGGAGCTTCCTCTGCTGTTCTGTCCTGTCCCGATTACTAACTGGAGCATGATATGATGTTATGCAAGAAGAATATTAATATTCTTTCTTACTTGCCAGGTATCATCTGGTATTAAAGTTACCTATCTGTCTAAATTTCCTATACTGACTTTCTCAACCGTAGACGGACAATAATATTGTATAATGTATCCCGCCTTAATTATTAGAACTAGTTAGTCACCCTCTGTCACTCCCATGTATCCTCCATCGTCTATGGAATGACGCTCGTTCTGTTATGATATGACAATGTGACCCCCAAACCCAACCCAGAATGCGCAGAGGTAAGCCAGTCGTTGAGAGAGATATGCCATAGATCTCCATTATATATTATCATTATTATCACCCCGTCTTTCCGGGCATTTTGATGTTTTAAATAAAGTATATGCATGCTGACTGACGAAGTAACCCCAATCTCTGAAGAAGAAGGTGAACGTTGGCATGGAAAAAAGAACGAACTCGAGCGAATCCCACGTCTCCGTCTTCACGGAAAGGACCGGTGGCTCCGCGGAGAAGATGACGTCGAGGATCTGCTCAACGGCTTATGATGATAATAATCATCACGATGATAGGAGTGAGCTGAGGTGAGACTCCGGCCGGAAGAGCGTGTCGAGCTGCTGCATCGCGGACAGGATATCAATCGGTGCGTCGGCCACGAGTGTGTGAACGAGTGGGTGGACGTCCTGTAGATCAGGGGGTTGACGTCCATGTAGTCGGGGAGAGGTCGCGCAGTAGATGGAGATCCTCGGGCAGATTTGCTCGTGGACGGTCGTGATAGACTAGGAGCCTGAGAGAGCGGACTCGGAGGATGTATGTCAGTCCAGACCATGATGGATGATAAATAAAGTACAGTACCGGACAGTGAGCGGCTGGGGGCACATTGCGAATTGAGAAAATGAGGAGAGGGAGATTGAGCAAGACTATGGTAATTGATGCTGAGGGAAGAGAAGCGCAGGTCAAGACCAGTGTATTAAACCTTGACCTCTCTAAGAAAGGTAATTACCAAGGCAAGGGCACAATACTACTGCTCAGAGATGGCTTCTTTGGGATGCAAGATGAGTGTATATGTATCATCTCAGATACTTCTCGAAGACAGGTGCTGTTACCCTGTGTAGGGCACGAGGGAGGGGGTCCAAGGACAAACATAATAATCAAAAAGTACGAAAAGGCTCAAAATGAGTCTTTATGAATCAAGGCACGTGTAGTTTTCGTGAATGACAACATTGTGTGGAGCAGAACTCCGTTCTGGGACCAAAAGGCGCGAGGTACAGTGCGATAGGGGTTCCTATTGAATCGAATGTTGCGTCGCGCTTCTGGACGCAGGAGCAGTGCATGAAATTGGAACAGTTGACCTCCTTAGAACATACCTCCGGTTTCAACATCGAGGCATCGTTTGGGGTCTCTTGCAGGTCCTTAAGCTCAGTGTCCCAGTCGTCGCTAGAGATGGAATACCTCGGGAACGAGATCGCCATCCTTGCCGTCGGGGATAGAGGGATCGGAGGGCCTGCGTTCAGCACTGTCAGCACAACATAACCCTTCCTCACATCTTTTAGAGTGAAACATGCTCTCCCGCGTCATCCAAGGACACTGCAACTTACTCTGCCAGGAGGTGAGATCTCTATCTGCGGGGATGATCGTCATCTGATCGGCGTCGTCCCCGTACGGGCAGACTCCAGCCCTGGAGTTTCGAGAGGGACGTCTCTTCAGCCTTAGTTTACTAAGGCCACCAGATGCTCTCGATTTCGACGCCAATCAGTCTGCCCGAGTTGTCAGGACTCCCAGCTGAGGAGGGCCGAGTGACGCCTTATAAGATCACGAGCGGCATAAGACCGACCTCGCACGCCTCTGGCCGGGTCTGCCATAAGCAGGAACACCACCGCCTAGGGAAGGCTGGGCGCTCTAGTCCAGGGCCGAGCAGCGCCGTGAAACTCAACCCGACTGCCAAAGACCGTCTTCAGCCGTCTGACTCGTCCAAATGATGACCAAACGAGCAGTGTCTCACTCAGCGCTTACCCTAGCGCGATGCCTGCTATGGAGCACGCAGATACCCGAGGCCTTTTAAGGGGAAGTCGCATCCCCTACAGCTTTGCGCGATTCTTTGGTGGCCCTGGCAACCCCAGCATGGAACAAGTTCTTTGTTTCTGACATACCCCTGAAGCAGCCTTCTGCTCGCTGGCTACCCCTTTGATCTGAGGGCTTATCCGCCAAGCGCATCAGAAGCTTCTATTTCAAAGACTATGGCCAAATCTCGACAACCTGAACAATGAGCATGATGCGGCAGGAAACGCAAGAGAACCCCGAGGAACGTGAATCTCGTCTTGCTGGAGACTTCTACCTCGAACGGCGTCTCCCCAGCCGATGGACGACCGGACGAACCCCGGCATTGATACAATTTATCTCGTCCTTCTTGGGGCAGAAAAATCCCTTGGTGCAGCCTGCTGACCCTCGCCAGAATACGGTCTGGCTGCTCGATAATACCGCTTACCGACAAGTGCACCAAAACCCTCACAAGAGACAGCAATGGCATGCCGAAGTGGTTGCGTGCGTCTTCATGAAGCATGGACGGCAAGATATCTGTAAACTCGTTGCGTCAGTTGCAGATGCCATTGGCCTCGATGGTGAAATAGGCACGGATGAGGAGACGAGGAAGCGAATCACTCAGCGGCTGCAGCCGTTTGTGAACGAAATCGCGCCTGCTCGTTTTATGACGTTAGAGGTACCTCTTCCCAGCGGTCACATTAAAAAGCACAGACTGTGTCCAACAGATAGGAATGGTATTAGCAGCCAAACGGTGCTCACCGGTGCCCATGACATCGAGGATGGGACGATCATCAAAGCCTACCTGAAAGATTGGGACCATACTGTGTCGATGAACACTGTTTTTGCTTCTCCCGAAGGTTGGCTGGTCATTTCAGACATTGACGATACGATCAAACACACCCAGACTGCCGACGCCATCGGCATTCTCCGCACGACATTTGCGGAAGAGCCCAGACCGATTGCTGGGATGCCTCAGTTTTACGCTCACATCCAGAGGCAGCTCACGCCGACGTGGTTCTATGTATCAGCTTCACCATACAACCTCTATCCGTTTCTGCGGAGTTTCCTCCATTCTAACTATAGCGCCGGCACCCTGATCCTCCGCGATAACTCCTGGATGGATCTGGGCGGATTACTCAAGTCTTTTACCCAGGGCACGCAGGCATACAAAGTAGAACAGATGGAGAAAATACACCGATGGTTCCCGCAGCGAAAGATTCTCTGCATCGGTGATTCGACCCAAAGCGACCCGGAGGCGTACGCGGAGATGTACAGGAAGTACAGGGGCTGGATCCATGCCATCTTCATCAGGAAAGTGACTTATGTGGCGCACATGGAGCAGAAGAATTCAGACGAACGGTTCGAAAAGGCATTTGAAGGCGTCCCGAGAGATATCTGGAGGGTGTTCGAGTCGCCTGGAGAACTGTATAGGTTGGTGGATGACTTGACCAAGTGCGACAACACTGGCTTTGTCTCGGGACTCTAGATTTTATGCAAGGAAGGCATGATTCTTCGTAATGACTTGATTATGGCTGGTGTTTGGTGGTATGGAGACTTAAAAATTTGGGAATACCTCGACTACAATGTGGAGTTGAATAGCGAGTTTGTCCTTGCTTGACGAGTTACTGACGACCTGGAAGAAGCGCTGTTTACCTACAGTTAGTTTCATGGCGTTTGGAGTGGATTCCGTCTGTTTGGATTTTCGATTCTTCTGAACACAGTTTGACATGTTATTTGATTTTTGAAATAGCATTACTGTTGTAAGTCGAATCAGGAACGTTGTCCGTGGCTACACTGACATAAGCGTGCAGGTACTACGTCAATGTTAGGAAATCCGGGGAAAGCACCTGACCTCCATCTGTCTGGCCATGTCCTATTCCAAGCATTTGCCAGGAATTTATTAAAATAATGACACATTGATTTAGAGACCCTTTCTTTCTTCTCTCCGGTTTACACCTAGAACACGTCCAATTATCAATCTAACGTTGGTCTCTACAGATTTGCTGCCAGGCTCATCTGAACAGACGAACCCTATGACGTGAAACTCAGCAGTCAGGTGAAATGCTCTATGAAGCATTCATTTTCAGCAATTCGGCATACACAGACAGGCAGGCCAAGTGAGGACCTGCTTGGACACAATTGACAGTACTTCAGCAAATTTATACCAGTATATCAATCTAATCCTCGACATACGCAGTCCCTACAAGCAAGCAAGCAACGAACAATGACCGAAGAAAACTTCGTCCCGGAGACGATGCAAGCTCTCCATCTCCCTCCCCTCCCCTACGACCCGAAGAAGCCCCCGGGTGCACTCCCCCTGATGTACGAGACCGGCTACCCGGCGCCCGTCCCCTCGCCGACGCAATACCTGATCAAGGTCCAGACGGCGGCCTTCGCCCGCGACGAGCTCAACCGGGCGGACACCCTCCGCCGCCGGGCCGCGATCCCCGCACATGCGCTCTGCGGCCAGGTTATCTGCACGCCCAACGAGGACCAGTGGAACCAGGACGGCCCCAAATTCAAGATCGACGACGACGTCTTCGGCCTGCTCAGCTGGGACCGCGACGGCGCGGCCGCGGACTACACCCTCGCCACGGAGTCGGAGCTCGCGTTCAAGCCCAAGAACGTCACCGCTGCGGAGGCGGCGGCTATCCCGCTGGGCGCGCTCACGGCCTGGCAGGCTTTCTTCCGGCACGGGGGGCTGGATCCGTACGAGACGAGCGGGCTCTCGGGCCGGACTGGCGGGAGCAGCAGCAGCGGCAGAAGTGATCCCTTACGGGTCCTCGTCACTAACGCCTGGGAGAGCGACGTGGGCGTGCACGCCATCCGACTCCTCCGCTCCCGCACCCTGTTCCCCAACACCAGGGTCTGGATCTGCGGGACGTGCTCCCTCCCCGGCCACGCGGCCAACATTCACAGGGAGCTCGGCGCCGACGCCGTCATCGACTACACCTCGTACCCGGACGCCACGGAGGCGTTTCTCGAGAACGGCTGGACTCCCGTGGACATAGTCCTCGACTGCATTGGCGGGGACACGCTCCGGCAGGTGCATTCCCCCGCCGTCGTGAAGGATGGCGGCGTCGTGCTGAGTATTTGTCAGTCTGTGCCTTCCGATGACGAGGCTGATGAGGGATGGAAGGCGGCCAAGGCGGAGATCCGCAACCGGAAGCTGGACAGTAGATTCTTCGACGTCGAGCCGGACGGGAAGGCGCTGGCGTGGATCGGGCAGTTGGTGGAGAGGGGGGAAGTCAGGGGCAACGTCGATTCGGTGGTCGATCTGCTGGAGGGGCGGGCGGCGATGCTGCGGATGGAGGAGAAGAGGAGCAGTGGGAGGATCGTGTTGAGGGCTAATTGATTGATTGATCATCTTCCAACTCGTGCAAGCTGGAGAGATTGCCATAATCGATCAAGACGGGAGCATCCCCATTTCTGATTCTGATATCCTGCGCTCAGACTAATCATCAAAATAGCAACGGGCATATACATACAAGAGTATGAGAGAGAGAGAGAGAGAGAGAGAATATAGCCCTGAGTCGAAATCGTATCTGGAGTCGTCATTTACACGCTCCAAACCCCAAACCCCCCAAAGCAAGCAAGATATCTTAAATCCGTTATTCGACCTACCGAAATGGAAGTTAACTTTCTTTTCTCTTTCCAATTTAACAAATTTGTATCCGATTCATACGTCAAAGCATGTCCAGAAAGAAACAGGAGAACAATAAATTCCACGAACTGGCAGCTCAACTCTAGGTTAGGTACCCAGGTTAGGTAGTTAAACCGGACCCGGTCAGTAGGCAGGTTTGTCAGAGGCGTAGGTAGGTGGCAAGCAAGGCAATTCAATTCATCAAGATATACAAAAGGACCATATGGAAGAAAAACAGACACCAAAAATGCCACCTAGATCCTGTGACCGATACCGATCGACCGACTGACTGACAGAGACACATTCTGCATCGTATCGTCTCCAGCTTCCATTTCAGCCTCTTGCGGACGATAGGGCCCAAACCAACCAAAGCTGTGCTCTCTCTCTCTCTCTCTCTCTCAGTCGCTCGTTATTATCCCCGGCGATGTCATCAATGTAAGACAGATGACAGATAATCTAGTCCCTTGTATTTGCATCGCAGGGGCGTAAGGAGAACGAGACTCTGGAACCACTCTCCCTTTTTTTCGTCCGCTTCGAAGGTTGTCATCATCACGGGTCCGGTTGCAAGGCTCCTGTCACGTTCGGTTCGTGCACTCTATATCGCACATCCTTGGCTTTCGAAGGCTCATTTTAATAATAAAAAGGGGGTTTAGTACGTAAGACAGTGGATGGAGATCGGAGTAGTAGGAGGGAGAAGAAGGTCAGCGTAGACGGAGAAGAAGAGAGAAAGGATGATCTCATATCATGATGCTTTTTAAGAAGCAATGGCATCTAGGGAGGAGAAGAAAAGAACAACCGCCCAGCTCCAACCCATCTTACTTGCTATTGAGACCCATATCGAGAAAAAGAATTAGGTAGCACGATCCAGATCTCTTATCAGCTTCCAGACACCTGAAATCTGAAATAAAAGGAAGTCTTAAACGGGAGAAAGGAAAGAATTGGGGAAAACCGTAGCACAAAGGACACCGTTTCAAAGTAGGGAATCAAGCCTCGTGAAAACGCTCAAACATGCTGCGACGACCTTGGTTAAGTTAGTCAGCATCTGGACAGCTCTCAGGCGGGGGTTGTTCTAGGAACGGAGAAATAACGGCATACCTCCAGCTGAAGCTCCCTGTCCTTCGCCTTATTAACCTCTTCATTTATGACCTGAGCCAGGTTGGCTCCGATCCCCTGAGAACCACCCGCCTTTCGGGCAAAGGGCCATTGCGAGTACTCGGCGAGTAACTCGTCTACTTGCGCAAATGCTCTCTCGCGAGCCTCGTGACTCATTGTGACCAGCGCATTTTCGAGCACGTTGGCCGCGTAGGCCGCGCACACCATCGTTACTGTCCGGAGATATCTGAATTCAACATCCTCCGGCAGCCATGGGCTGGGGGGTAGGATCACGGTGCGGTTGCTGCAGATGTTGCGGACTCGTCTGTGGAGATCCTCCTTGGCGCCTCCATCGGCGACAGGGTGTGTGGCCATATCGAAGAGTAGGAAGTTGCGTTTCTCGGTGCGGAGGATGCCTTTGTCGACGAGGCCCTTGGCAAGACGCTCGCGCACTTGCTTGAGCTGGTAGCCGATCTTCATCAAATTCCATGTTTCACCTAGCAAGCGCTTCCATGTCAGTTGCATTTCGGCCCTTTCGGAGAGATGGATATCCTCAGTCGAAGAGGTTCCGCACCGCTCATTAGGTCAATCCAGGAGCTGACGCTCATCTTCTCACTCGACTTCATCATCTTCAGCGCCTCGTCCAGCAAGACTTCTCCGGTAAGTGTGTCGTCGATAACTTCGATGATCCGATCAGCGAGCGGAAATCGTCGTCGCGACGAATCCTTCTGCATGCTTATCCGGCCGCGGAACGCGAGCTCGATCACAATGCATCCTCGCAAGGCGTAAGAGATGTTCTCGTTCCAAAAAGATAGGTAACCCTACAATAGAATCGACCGCGAATGTCAGCTTTACAGAATCCCCTAGCTACTTGCGCGCAAGTACGGTGTAGATCTCGGAGATGGCGCTACCTGTTTGTCCTTCAGCCCGAGGAGTAGCACCTCCTCCATCAGGGTGAGCTTGGGTTGTTTTGTCCGCTCCGCATTCTCACAGATATCCCGCGGGTCGAATGCAATCTTATGGCCATTTTCTCCGCCGGTATATGAGGTCTCGGGCACTCGACTGTCATATGAAGAAGAGCCGTTCCTCAGGGCGGGGGATGAGACCCGGCTGCCGTCGGTGTCGTCTCCGCCAGCAACTCGACCGCCTCCTCTCCGGCGTGTCAAGCCACCGGCTGAGGCCATGAGGAAGCAGGTTCCGTCGTCGGGTGGATTCTATGAAGAACGGCGGGAGGGACTCAGTCGATAGGAGTAGCTGGCGTGAGAAGCATGGGATTTGGGGGGAGGCTAGGCTCGCGACTGGCACGGGAAGTTTGTCCAGGGCGGAATTCGGCAGAGTGGGCGGTAGAAGAGATTGACGAAGAGCAGAGCTCCTCGAAGCACTGCCGTGTTCAACAGCGTCCCTGAAACGTGAAGGGATCCAGCTGTTCGAAGCAATCGGAGGTCCTCGTGGCTTGGAAAGTAACGATGGATCAGGCTCGCTAAGTTGCTTGCCTGGCTGCCTTAGCGCCGCTTGGGACCGAGATCACGTTCCCAATCTCCCGTAAGCTCCCTCCCCCAGTAGGAGAAGCATAACGTCAGAGAGAAGAGAAGAGAAGAGATGTCCTTGAATGTGAGCATGAATTCTTCTGTTTCCCCGATCGCAATTTGTTTAGTTCGATCTGGTGTTTCTGGATTTGGGCCGGCACCTGTTGGTACGAATCCCCCGATGCTACAGGCCGCGTCACGCGCAACACCGAGCGGATACTCAACCGTGTTTCTCTGTTGTCATCTCGGTCAGGAAACAAACTACTACAGTACAGGCTGCTCGCATCCAAAGCCCGGGTCCTACGCATATTCCCGCGCAGCGGCAGATTGCATGCGTAGTGGAAGCGCCCTTCTACAGCATGAGCAGTGGAAGGAAGATAGATCATAAGTTACCGGGAAGTCTACTGCTCCAGGGTAACTCAACCACAGCCAGAGGGTGGGTACGACATTTATGAATGTAAAAGTTCATGTTTGCAGATGATGTACATGATGTAGTAGAGTGAAGCACCAGCATAGATTAAGCGTATAGAGCAGCGCTGGTGGCCGCATGACATTCAAGCTCTAACATTTTCGCATATATCCACGCTAACCTCCCTCTTGTGACTCTCTAAAACTGGGCAAAATTCCTTGGGTCACTTAGTGAGCTATGGTGATGTCAGTGTACGAGTTCGGCACCTTCAGCATCAAAAAGGGAAGACAACGCACCATCGGGCTGAGACAGGATGTACTGAACAGCCTGGTCCACTGTTCACAAAATCAGCACTTGTCCGAAGATAAATCGGCATATATGACCGGGACGCATGATACTCACCGCTGTGGATGGCGTCGGCTTCCTTGTCTGGAATCTCAATGCTGAACTCCTGTTTTGCAAGCAGTGTTCAGCATCATGCAAAATTCTCTACTAGGAGCTGGAGATAACGGTTGATTTTACCTCCTCAATGGCCATCACGACCTCAACAGTGTCCAGACTGTCCAGGCCGAGGTCGTTCGTGAAGTGCGAGGTGCCGTTGATCTGGGATCCGGATTAGATGCTTCTTCCCCAACCACTCTTAATCCAATGCCACAAGATAGAGGCGACAGACCTTGCTAGGGTCGGAGACCTATAGATATCGATTTGTCAGCTCCATAGATGACGATCCGAAGACAACCGCACGGCGCACAAACCTTGTCGAAGTTCTTCAGGAGATTCACTATCCGGCCCTCAACCTCCTCCTTCGAGAGGCCCGCGGGGGCCGAATAGAATCGGACGGCCGGAGCGGCGAAGCATGGCGCGAATTGAGACGGCCGCACGGATGGGGAACTTCTGATCTGGACGGAGACAGGAGCCCTCACGGCGCGAGGCACGGAGGCCCTCAACGAGCGGACAACGGCGGAACGGAACATGTTGACGAGTGAGGAGGGAGCGAGAGCGCGAGCTGAGGGATGCAGGCGTTGACGCGGGCGGTGCAGATGGAGGAGAGTCCGCTGGGGAAGACAAATATGATCTGAAGAAGCAGGCGGCGGTCGTTGCGGTCTTTTGCGGCTCGGGCGTTTTCCTCGTCCGAGCAAAACCTGCCGCCGGCCAATCAGCGCGCACGAGAAAGGAATGACCTAAGCCGGCATCCGCACCACGCCCAGAGCGTCCTCGACGTCGTCCTCACCGTCCGAACGTCCCCAGATCCAAACCCACTCCTCCCCGCTCCCCAGATTCTCCTCCACAATGGCCTCCTCCAAGCCCGTGGCCAGGCTGATCGCCTGCCGCCGCCCCTCGCCCTTCCTGCTCTCCTCCGCCCTCCGTCTCTCGCCTCTCGGCTCGACCGCAAACTTCTCGACCTCTGTTTCTAGGGCTGCGACCCCAGCGGGCCCACCGCAGCCTGGCTTCCGTCTTCCGCCTCCAAAGAGATGGGACCAGAGCGAGGAGTCCTCCCTGGACAAGGCCAGCAAATATTTCCTGATGGCTGAGATGTTCCGGGGCATGTACGTCGTCCTGGAACAGTTCTTCAGACCGCCGTAAGTACCCCCGCGAAATGCTCAGATGAAGCCGTCTGGCATCAATGGCGCGCGCCATCCACGGCCGGGTGGAGGCGAATCTATAGCAACTGTCGGATTGTGGTAGCAGGGCTAACTTGACGCTCTGATGATGTTCAGATACACCATCTACTACCCCTTCGAAAAGGGTCCCATCTCCCCTCGTTTCCGCGGCGAGCACGCCCTGCGCCGCTACCCAACTGGTGAAGAGCGATGCATCGCGTGCAAGCTCTGCGAGGCCATCTGTCCCGCGCAGGCTATCACCATCGAAGCTGAAGAGCGTGAGGATGGAAGCCGACGGACGACCAGGTACGATATCGACATGACCAAGTGCATCTACTGCGGATACTGCCAGGAGAGTTGCCCCGTGGATGCCATCGTGGAATGTAAGTCATTCCGATCCTGTTTTTTCCTGATTAATCATATAGTCGACGAAAGCACAGTTCTATAATTTTTTTAGCATCATAAACCACGATTCGCGTTATTACTGGGGAACGAGGCTAACGTGTACGTGACTTGCAGCGCCTAATGCTGAATATGCTACCGAAACGCGCGAAGAGCTGATGTACAACAAGGAGAAGTTGCTGGCCAATGGGGACAAGTGGGAGCCCGAGCTGGCCGCCGCCATCAGAGCTGATGCTCCCTACCGATGAAGCGCATGCATTCTGGCATAATACCCGACGGATAGGGGCCTTCACAGGAGTCGACGGCCTCAATCCTCTTGATGTACATAGAGATATCCATCAACCCATCTCGCCCTTCACACAATCCGGCATTTGAGTCCGATTCCCTTCATGGATCCTTGACAGTTCCAAAAGGAAGGCTACGTGTCGTGATCTTGTTAGAATTACTGTTAGCAAGCAGAGACTCTTGTTAAATTAGAATTCGACCCTTCTTCGCTAGAAGAATGTATTATTTATGACAACTATGATATTTTCAAAGTGCGCTACCCTGTAGAACTCAAGCATAAAAGCAGTTCCTCGACAAAAACTCCAAACGCTTCTTATGCTTACATATAATTATCGAAAGATGTGAAATTCTCAAACACCAATATCCCCTGATTTTCCCACACAAGTCCCTCCCATACATCCGGGGGTAATGCATGTTGTTTTCCCTACATCCATCCCCTCCCATCGACATTCGACAAAATAACTCCGGTTCTTGATTATTTATCTCTTCTTCCCTCCAACCTTGGCCTTGAAGCTGCCTTCGAACCCAGGCCTCGCCTTGCCCTTTGCCCCCTTCTTCTTGGACTTCTCCTCCTTTCGCTTCCGGATATTCTCCTCGCGCTTGGCCTGCCGCATCTCCTTGCTCTTCTGGACCGCCTCTAGACGCTCCTTCCACTCCCGCTCGGACTTCCGCTTCGCCGACTCCTTGCGCTTCAGTGCCTTCTTGAGCAGGGCGGGGTCGTCGTGGACCTTCTCGCCGTGCGCGCGCTTCTTCGCGTTGAGCCACATGTCCTTCTCCTCGATCTCGGCGCGCTTGGCCGGGTCCATGGCCGCGAGGCGGGCCTTCTTCGCCTCGGCGGCTCGGAGCGCCGTGCCGGGGTCCTGGGGCCCCGGGCGCTTCTTCTGCTCGACCAGGCCGGTGAGCGTGGGGTTGGCCTCCTGGCCGTCCACGAAGGTGATGCGGCCGAATGCGTAGTTGGTGTTCGAGGTCGTCGAGTCGGCCGGGGACCGGGGCGATGCGAGGAGCGAGCCCGATCCGCCGGGCGAGAAGCGCCGCGCCATGGCCTCGTCCTTCAGCTTCTGCTCCTGCTCCTTGGCCTTCCGGCGCATCTCCTTCTTGTGCTGCTTGCGCTGTTCGGCCTTTTGCCGTCGGGCTTCGATCAGCTCCTGCCGGTTCCGCGCCGGTTTGCCGTTGAGCCCGTCCGCATGGCGGGCGGCCCGGAGCTCCTCGAGGCGTTTCTGTAGACGCTGCTTCAGCTCTTCGTGTGAGGGTTTTGGGGGTTTCGGTTCGGAGGATTCTTTCTTTTGTGCGTCATCGGCGGGCGCGGAAGAGGGAGGCACGATGGAGGAAACGGAGGAACAGACGGAATCAGGATTAGAGGCGTCGAAACTAGGAGAGTTTGGTGTAGATGAAGCAGTCGATCCCTGTTCGGGTTGTTCGGATTTTTCGTTGAGGGAGAATCCCTCCACAGGAGCAACCTCGTCCTCCCCATCGCTGCTATTATCTTCGGGTGAAGGCTCCTGCTTGTCAGTGTCCTCCTTCGGTTTTGACTCCTTAGGTATCGATTCGGCTTTAGACTCCTGTTCCTTTTGTTCCTTCCCCTCCTGCTCTTTCTGTTGTTGTTCCAGCCTTCTCGCCTTCTTTTCCGCTTCTTTGGCCTTCTTTCTCTCGCGCTTGGCCGCTTTCTTCTGTGCCCTCTTTTCCTCCCTCTGCTTTCTCCGCAACTCTGCCTCTTCCGACTTTTTCGAGGCGTCCCCGTCTTTCTTCTCTGTGTCCTCTGATGTCTTCTGCTTCTTTGGCTTCAGGTCTCCTCTCTTCAGACCTTCCAGAGGCTTCTCTTTCTCAATACCGAATTCTCCATCCGACAATGAGTCCTCCTCGCTGTCCTCGTCCTCGTCACGTTTACGTTTTCGTGCATTTTCCTCCATCACGTCTTTGGCGGACTTTGCGGAGTCGGGGTCCAGCTTTGCCAGTTTGGCATTTCGGGCTTGTTCCTTCGTCTGCTTTTTCCGCTTCCATTGGTCCTATTGCAGGACTCATGGTCAGCTTCCTTTGAGAAGAAACAATGCGCCGCTCTAAGACGGCCGTGTTGAAGATCGACGCTCACGTACACTTGTATCCTCTCCGTAGTAGTATTTGGCAGGAATGAGGGACAGCAGGCCGTCGAAGGCCTGGGCGTGGCTTCGCAGCCGTTCCTGATGGCATAACTCGTCAACTCCCAGGGCGTGACGGAAGAAGGTAGGCTGCAAGCGGATAACGCACCTCGATGTCGGCCATGAGAGATCCTCAAAGTCCCAACTAGGCACAGCCGGCACTGTAGGCTTGACTCTGCGGCCCGCTGCTCAACAATGAACGGATGCTGCTGGGCGCGAAGGTCACTGCACGGGGCGTAAGCGAAAACAGCAATACATGCACCGAAAAATTTGGGTGGGTGTAAATCTTGGCATGGACGTCTCCGCTCGGCTAGCCCAGCGTGTGGATTAGTGGATGCTGGATGTGGCCGGAGCGTCACCGCCCGTGATCTCCGCACAACACAGCTTCAGAGGACCCCACAAAGGGAACTGTGCATTCACCGTGGATAGTTGACATGTGGAACGTGGGCTATTCGGCTGCTGTTCCGGGTGATTATTGACGGTCTAAACATGCAGTCTTCATGTTAAGGTGAATGGAAGCCTGCCCTTTGCTGGGACTATTGATTGAAATTGTTTCAGTCCAATTCTTTTGATTTTACCCATCCTTCAGAGGATGTCTGAATTGTTCATTAGCATTAGCTTTGACAGCCCCGTCCTAACTTGATCAGGACAAGATGAATTTCTCTGTTTCCCCACGTAACACTGAGAAGTGTCTTGATATAAGTCAGTTCAAGATGTGGCAAGAAGTTCATCATCCGGGTGGAAGGTACAGTGCACCTTTGACACTCCACAGACTCTTGAGCAGGAATTATGGTAACATGATCGGCGCAAGTTCCTAAGTGCTGACATCATGTTCGAATAGTCTGTAGTAGGTTTCCCGTATCGAGTTCAATCAATCTGCTCTTTTGCAAATTGACAAGCTGGGCTCATGATGCTGAAACAGACGCCCTGGAATAATACCCAGTTAGCTGAGGTCTTATAAAGTCTTATAGATAGTTTTGCTCCACCTGAACATTGCTATTTTCTCCTTAGCTTCTTCAGCAATGTGACGAAGCTCCTTTGGCTCGATTCAGCTACGCAAAGTACCGCCAGTATCGGGTCCTTCCACCCCATAGGTCAGCACATTGGACAACAACTCCAGCTGTGGGCTTAGCTGTTTCCTGAATGTGCCTTTTCTCCTGTCATTGACTACGATGAATGCCCTGTCAGTTCTTAAATCAGAGATATTGTATGTCCATGCACAGTGTTCAGCTGTCTGTGCAGATATGTGATATTGTTTATGAATGCGCAGAGAGTGAAAGAGAGAAATCAAGAACTCAGTTCTATTATATCAGCTGAGCTGCTTTAGATGCCCATTATCCTATTCTTGAGGGCAAGTGAAGGAATCCAAATTTGCTGCGGCTACAGCAGAGAGGTGCCAGTCCCATTTTACCAAGCTGGATCTGTCGTCAGATAGATAAATCGGCGTTCCCACTTGCCGGATGCAAATCATCTAACTCCGGCAATGAAGTAGGTCGTGATAAGGATCTTATGGATGACATTTCTATGATCAATTAACCAAAGGAACTTCAGTCACTGCGTGAGATTCCTCGCATGCTGTTGCAAGCCCCCTGTTGAGTTCTGAAAATAATCGCACATTCTAGATATCTTTGCATAGGAGGTATATGTGAGGATGAGAGCACTCTCAGTCGGGTTAACACCTTTTTGAAAAGTACCTAGCCATTTGATGTCTAGGCTTGTTTTGTAACTCCACTGACAATCTCACATTAAATTTCCATATCATTTGCAGATATACATAGATGGCGTGTAGCCTGTGAAATTAAAATCTTGTCAATGTCTAATGTCAAGGGGCTGAGTTACGAGCTGAAGCTGCTTTAAGACTCCTCTATCCACTAAGGTTACGTGATTAGGCAATGGAAATATCCATAACAGCCTTTGTATCCTGGTATGAGTTATTCCTCTCTTCCTTTTGTCCATGTCTCCTCCGCATGTTGCGATCATAGGATTTTGTAAGAGAAACCACCTAAAGTCTACATAATTACATCTGAACAGCAGGAACTCCATTGATCACCTCAGCGACCTCTACCATGAGCTTTGCGTGATGCGAGCAAAGCTGGCCGGTCTGGACATCAAGTACCTGGACGCGTATGACCTGGGAAAAGTGGCATGGGAGAAGTAATTAGCTGAGCAGGAAAGCGAATTGACTGATAATCAGTGTCAGATGGTTAGATGACGAAAATGAAGTACGTATTTAAATGGAGGTTAACTTTGCCTCGGTGTTAACCCGGCTGACTGACACAGTCAACCTGCGCACTTCCAAAGGGGTCTGTTTGAGCACCTGTAGCCCCATAGGTCCACGTCCAGACATGTCATGCATGGATCGACTACCTCAACTACACGTCTACTAGTAAAACCCACTCAGACTATTTTGCATTCCAATTTACTATTCAATTCCCTACTGAGGGTGGATTGGCAGAATGCTCCGCTTCGTCCAGTTTTATGGTATTATTATTATGTCCTTATTGGTAGTGTCAAATCCCAAAAAGTCAAAAGCAGTAGGTAACCACCCAAGTTTACAGAGTATATCGTATTTCGGAAGATATTACTATTGGCTAGAAGAAGACTGGAAGAACAGATGTAGTGTTTAGTACCTCCTGTCGACTTTATATATAGAGCAGCAAATGGAGAATCTCCACAGCAGTGCGACACCGGGTTGGAATCCTGTCAAGACTTCGGCAACACCGTTGGGGGTTCTTTTGACCTTGTCTCACGAGCATGTGTACTAATGCATTCCGCGCTCCATCAGTAGTACCTGCTACTCCACGTCTTCGGTTCCATGGAAAGCCACATCGACAAGTCGAATGCCAAGAGGCGGCGCACGAGCTTCACGTCGACGGCTCCCAGCTGAACATCCGGCTAACGTCCCGGCGTACCGAGGACTTGAGCGGCTGCAGAATCAGGTCGATCATCATAAAAAAGGATTCAAAATCATCCTTCACGGAGAGGATTTATGGATCAAAATCGAGAAGAAGACTGCAAAAAAGACGCGCTATTGTTCATTTCGATTTACATCGGGGAAGGAAACCTGACACAATGGTTTGGAGATCTTGGCGCTAACCGACGTCCAACAGGGCCGACGCCAACTAAGCAGTAGTCACTAGCCACAGGCGCCCATTTTTGGCGAGTCCAGCTCTACTAGTAGGGCTGGACGAGTCGGATCGCGTGGCCCGATGACTAACAGTTTCATGTGGAGCATCTAGAAGCGCCCCCGAAATGGAAATCTCAGCCCAATAGGTCTACGCAACGTTTTGATCTAGAGAGATTGACTATTGAAAACGCCTCGCCAGTCCGCACATGCGTATTATTTCATCGCAACACGATCCACGAATACTTCAATTATTCTAAAATAGTTAGCACGACAAGTGGGAGCACTTATGGAGCGCCACAGCCTATAGCCACAATACTTCAGGCTGCGATGACTCTACGGAGTACTCCGTCCAATGTACCACCATGCATTGCGGCTCAGAGTTATGTGCCCCATGCTCAACAAAAAGGCGGCCCAAGAGCACTGGGCAACTCGGAGATCCTACCTAGGCTGCAGGGACGCACCAGCTGAAAGCCTGAAGTCAGCTGAGGGATCTAACGGGAAGGATCGTCAATTCTCCCACCAAACGAATAGGCTGGCAGGTGTTCGTGATGCGTGCGTCAGCGGATCGCCCTGGATCTGCCCAATGATGGCGGATCCCTGGCCACCATAAGGCTGCAGCCAAGAGGGAAATGGAGACCCCATGCCGGCGCCGTTGTCAGCCTAGTAGGGTCCAGTGGCGGCTGCACGTAGAAAGGGGGGGGGGGGGGGGGGAGCATGGGGCTCAACTCTGGTGGTGGATGCTATTTGAAGAGTGCTATAAAAGCGGGGGAATCCGGCCCCTCTTCGATTCTGCGTCTTCAGTCAGCAATATTCTCGAACGCTTCCTCCAGAACAGCAAGCCTTCCATCTCTTGTCCCATCAGCCTTCGCATCTCACGACGATGTCTGGTCCTTACGAGAACCAGTACAATCAAAACTACGGCTACGGCCAGTACAACCAGGGAGGTTATCCGCCGCAGCAAGGGTACCAGCAAGGCTACGGCCAGCCAGATCCATACAACCAGCAATACAATCAACAATACAACCAGCCAGGTGGCTACGGCCAACAGCCTCAGCCTTACGGCCAGCCCCAGCAGTACGGATATCAGCAACCGCAGCAGCCTTACGGGCAACAGGAACCTTACGGACAGCAAAACAGGTATGTTAGCCGCTAGAATCGCAGCAGCCTTGAACAAAGGGGACATACCTCTGACAGTGTACCTAGGCAATATGACCAAGGTGCTCCCGGGCAAGCACAGGATGGCGAGCGTGGAATTGGTGGAGCCATAGCCGGAGGTCTCGCTGGCGGTTATGCTGGCCACAAGGCTAACCACGGCATTCTCGGAACGATTGGAGGTGCTATCGTCGGAAGCCTTGTGGAAGACGCGATCAAGAAACACCACGAGAAGAAGGAGCACGAGAAGGAGCATGAGAGGAGGCAGCACGAGAGGAGGGAGCACGATAGGAGAGAGCACGAGAGGCGGGATCACGAGAGGAGGGAGCATGAGAATAATTCTTATGTTTCTTATTATAATGCGTCTGGATCTGGGTCTCAAGGGACGCGCAGTGTGGATGAGAATGACAACAAGCCTTATGTTTCTTATTATGGTCAGTCTGGATCCCAAGGGTCGCACAGTGGATTGTTCAGCTCACTAACTGATACCGCAGTACCCTCCTAGGCGGAAAGAAGCAGGGATTGCATTTCATTGCACGTCTGATTCCCTTCGGAGTGTTCTCTCACCTCTTATCCTCTTTCTTGATCCTGCGGGCTTGTGAGGTTCTCCCGGTCTTCTCGATATTTCGATTTTCATGTTTTCTCTCTCCAGTGTGAGTACCATTCCTACGTCTATGAGTATGAGAGAAATAGTCGAGAATCATTTCTCGCTTATACTATCCGTCCACTACGTAGGAGTGCTCAATAAAGGCTGTTGGTAGCTGTGATAGGAACCTGGTAGGCTGTACCACATGGATGTAGACGTTTCCGACTCATTTCTCTAGTACTTGTCAATGTGGAGGGATCGACTGTTACGATAAGCAGATCACATTTCCGGTATTATTCCAAACTACAAACCACTTCGCGGGCTATAAGCGCAAGCAACGTATCACCACCGATATACTCCGTAGATGGTAGACGTGTAGATGTTCCGGGCGACGTCGGGGAGGGCGCGGCGCCTGCGCTGCTCCCGGAGCCCGGGCGGGGCGGGCGGAGGGGCTAAAAGCGGTTAGCGCCCTCCAGACAGGGCCAAGCCCTCCATCAAAAGTTCGAGAGACTGCATCCGACGTGCGATCGCTGTCGAGATACGGCAGAACCGGTGCATCATGATTCTCCGGCAGCTGTGCGTGCGGCAGAGTAAGTATTCAAGACCGTGAAATCTCACCATTGGACAGAAGCATTGACACCAATTGCCTCGAGGCCGCAACATTCTGGCCCTGAACCGGGCCCGGATTCTGAGCCGCTTCAACTCGACCGATACGCAGGTTGCGACCGCCGTCGAAACACCTGCCAGCACACCCTCCACTCAAGAACAAAGACCTGCGCCAGATGGGGGCTTATCGCAAGAGATTTTGGCTATACAGAAGGCTTGGGAGAATAGAGAGAAGCGACGTGAGCAACCAGCACTTGTTTAAGTGATCATGTCTCTTCATGCGCTGAACTGACATCTCTTCCTTTGACAGGACACATATTCCACCGTCTCGGTTCCAACGTGACGAACACGTATGAACCTGAGGACCTCATCAGATCCCCTCCCAGGCCACAAGACATCACACTCGAACTCCTCCTCGCCAACCAGACGCATCTCGGACACTCTACGTCCCGCTGGAACCCGCAGAATTCCCGATACATCTTCGGTATCCGAGAAGGGATCCACATAATCTCGCTGGACGTCACGGCGGCCTACCTCCGCCGTGCGGCCAAGGTCGTGGAGGAGGTCGCGGCGCGGGGCGGACTCATCCTGTTCGTGGGCACGCGGAAGGGCCAGAAGCGGTGCGTCGTCCGTGCGGCGGAGCTGGCCAAGGGCTACCACGTCTTCGAGCGCTGGATCCCCGGCAGCCTGACAAACGGGCAGCAGATCCTGGGCCACTGCGAGATGAAGGTCGTCAACGCGCTGGACGAGGAGCTCCCCGAGTTCAAGAACACCCTGGTCGACCGGCCCGTGCTGAAGCCCGACCTCGTGGTCTGCCTGAACCCGATCGAGAACGTCGTGCTCCTGCACGAGTGCGGTCTGCACAACGTGCCCACGATCGGTATCATCGATACGGATGCCGACCCCACGCGCGTCACCTACCCCATTCCCGCGAACGATGACAGCTTGCGCTCCGTGCAGCTGATCGCTGGTGTCCTGGGCAGAGCCGGTGAGGCGGGCCAGCGGAGAAGGCTAGAGGAAGCGAAGAGGGGAAAGCTGACGTATGAACCGGTCACGGAGGAGGAGCTGCGTAACAACCCTTGGAACCAAGACTGAGTGAGTCAGGGTGCAGTCGCTATCATTTTTCTCATGTGGAATGTGAACGGAAAAAAATTGTACTGTATACATATACAAGGATCCTCAAGCCTTGTCCTGTTTTATAGCCATGTGTTAACGTCAAAAGTTTTGGACTCGAATGTCGAACTTAGAAGATTACGGACTGCAAATCCATCCCCTCTCTCGGTCGTTGAACATGGTGGAGAAAGCTCCGCTCTTTCTTTGGCAATTGGGCAATTTGATCTCAATTGATGAGCCCCTTTTTTTTTCTCGTTTCAGAACATTTTCTGAGCAAGAGGGTCACCCATCGTGCACAGAGTGTGTATGTACATAGACACTGGCAATATACCCCCTCTTCCTAAGAACCAATAGATAGGGGAAGTCAGCTTTCGACACAGAGTGTCTTTCATCCCCCCCCCCCCCCCCCCCCCCCCCCCCCCCCCCTCCCCCCGGCCCCCCGAGGTCCCGCTTGAGAAAGGAATACTTTCCAAGACCTCAACGGTGGTGCTAGCAATAAGTTTGCTTATTGGTAATTTGCTTAATCGTACTGTACTAGACAGAAGTATGGTCAGCTTCTTTTTACGGAATAGCATTTGTACTCTATCCTCTCAAGGGAAATCGCAACGTTAATTTAGCCGGAACTTCGTCAGGAGTTATGTATATAGTCAAGGACTTTTATTTCCCCTTCCTTCGATATGCTATACCGGAATGAGCTTTTGGCGTATCATGGACTTCGTGGAAAGATATAATAAAGAAGTAAATGCGGTTTCTAGAAGAAAGAAAAAAAAGGAAAAGAGCCTATCCAAGTGCTCTCATGGTAAGTTCGACACTGAGCAGGAAAGGAAAGTTAGCACACGACTCTTCCATCTAAGGGGGGTTTGTTAGCGATGAGGAAGACATACACTGCGAACGTGCCCGCCGACACCGGCATCGCCCTCAGCAGCGTCGGCCCGAGACCCTTCCAGAATCCACCAAACCCTTCAGCCGCCCACGTCTTGCGGAAGCAGTCGGTCATGCTCTTGAACCTCTGCTCCGCGCCGAAGCCGTCGCTCTGCATCTTGCTCTTGACGACATCGAATGGGTAGCTGGCCAGCCAGAGCGCCTCGCCCGCCAGGCCGCCGTACGTCGCGACCCTCAGGCTGGGGATGTCCTCGCGCCGGATGTTGTTGCGCTTCGTGTCCTGGTTCATCAGGAACTCGAAGGTCAGGAACCACACGCCGTAGGCCTGCGCCTCACGCCAGATCGTGACCACCTCGCCGCGGAAGAGTCCCCGCAGGATGCCCTCGTGCGCGGAGAGCTTGCGGATGCAGTCCAGCGGGCCGTTGTACAGGCGGTTGGCGCCGTGGGGCTGCGTCTGCAGGCGGATACGGACGTGTTCGATGGGGCCGGAGAGGACGGAGTTGGTGACGCCGGCGAAGGCGCCGGCGAGGTAGTATTGGGAGTATGTAAGGCCCGGGTTCGCGGGGTTCTTTTTGGCGTTGAGCTCTTCGAAGCGTCGCCGCGCCTCATGGAATGCGCCGAATTGGACGCTGACCTGGTTTGGGGGTGAGAATCAGATCGTCTCTTACTTTCTTTTCCGCGGGAAAGACGAAGAGAACGAAGCAAAAACGCCATGAATGAAAGTGAGAGAGAGAGAAATGATATAGGAAAAATTGACTGCATCACGATCTGAAGGTGACGCTACTTGCGAGAGCTCGTAACTCCAATTTAAACCGGCAATTAGATACTTACGCAAGCTCCAATTCCAATCAGCGGGGTCAGAGTTCCCTTGTAGAAGGCCAGAAGTCCTTCGTTCTTCAAGATTTTGGCGGCGCAGTCGAATGCATTCGAATACTGGCTGGTCGTCTGCAACCGCACCTTGACGATATCTATTGGTTGTTAAATCTCTCTCTCTCCATTGAGCAACTCAAGTGGCTCACATACCAAAAGGCTGACCTGTCAAACGTTAGAAAATATTTATTTTCATATAAAGGTCATGTATAGGTGACAAGGCGCAATTTCAGCAATTAGAATCAGAGATACTGTTGATAACACGGGACCAAGTCACATTGTCTGCGAACCACACCAGATTGGAAACTCCAATTGGCAGGAAAAGAGCATATTTTGAAAAGCGCATGTACACATACCGAGAAGGACCTGAGCAATGCCACCAGCAGCCCCAGCAGTCAGGTCTTTGATGGTCCTCAAGACCCCACCACCACCTTTCTCCAGCTCCTCCACGGGCTCCATCTCGCACCGTTTTTGGACAGGCTGCTCTCCGAGAGTCGCCCAGGCTGTCTTTCGCTAGCTGCGGGGCACTTGGCTGGGGAAGACAGGCAGTTGCAAGACGTGCCTGGGATCCTTGGGGCCCGAGATGGCTTTTATCTTTTTTCTCCACGGCGTGCGATGGCGCGAGACCCCGTATCTCCCAGTAATCAGACCCGCGGGCCGCGCCCATGATTCGTCGGGGGCGCCGACGCACGTGACAAGTTCCCCGCGGAGAAAGCGGTGCGCCGGCAGCAGTGAAATAATTTGAGATGTCCGGCGTGCGGCGTGAACATCGCCAAAGGTCGCGATCTTTCGCCCGCTCGGAGAATTTCCGCTACAATGCACAAGCGAGCGGTCTTGGAGGTGAGGACGCATTGACTCCAGTTGTTCTTATTCGAATCTACGAACTGCTCTGACTCCATTGAAGCTCGCCCGCTCCCAAGGGATCGATCTGGCCCGGTGCGGAGGAGGCCTTTCGCCGGCCGTGGCAGCATGGACTTCGCGGCGGACCTTGCGCTCGTCCGCACGCAGACACCAATCTTCCGATGATACTACTGCTGCTGCTGCCACCAACGAGCAGGACGGAGGAGACGTTTCTAGTCAATCATTTCCTCGTGCAAAATGGGGCGCAGGATGGCGCAGCAAACAGCCGAGCAAACCTGCTGGCCTGAGCCCAGAGGAACAGGCACAGAGAGAAGCCCTCCTTGCAAGTCAAGTGCAGCAGAGCAGGAATACTCAGTCAAAGGAGAACACTCGGTCCGATGATACTGCTGCTGCTGCCGCTGGCACCAACGGGCAGGATGGAGGAGCAGACTCTCGCCAGTCGTTGCCTCGTTCAAAATGGGGTTCAGGATGGCGCAGGGAACAACCAAGCAAGCCTGCTGGCCTGAGCCCAGCGGAACAGGCACAGAGGGAAGCCCTTCTTGTGGGTCAATCACAGCAGAGCGGGAATACTGAGTCAAAGGAGAACACTCGGTCCGATCATACTGCTCCCGCCGCTGCCAACGAGCAGGACGGAGGAGCGACTTATCGCCAATCGTTTCCCCGTGCAAAATGGGGCTCAGGATGGCGCAACAAACAACCGAGCAAACCTGCTGGCCTGAGCCCAGCAGAACAGGCACAGAGGGAAGCCCTTCTCGGGAGTCAGTCGCAGCAGAGCGGGAATGTTCAGTCAAAGGAGCATGCTCGGTCGCAGGATGATCGTGCAAAGGATGGGAGAAATGATAAGAGTGGACAAGGAGACGGCACCGAAGAACTTTTGTCCATCATTACGAAATACTCTCCTCGCAAGCCATTCCATCCTCCTGCCCGGCGCTTGCAGCATGGGACTATAAAAGTTCACCAGGATATTCGGTACACTGACTGGAAATGTCCGAACTGCGGTTACGACTGCTTTGGGAGGCATGCCATGTGCCCATCGTGTAATACTGTGCGGCCGGAGGTTTTGACAAGGTCTAAAAGGCCGGACCCTTCGGAGCAGTCTGCAAAGATTAAACAACTGGGTCAGGAGGTATTGTCTGATTGGGAGGAAGGCAAACTCACCACTCCAAGCTCAGAATCCCCTGGGCCGGATAAGAAAGAGAGCGAGCCCGAGGGTGATATGTCAAATAAAGGAGGAGTCGCAAGCGACAGCATTGTTTCTGATGTATTGCCAGAAAAACATGCAGATGCGCCAGAGACTTTACTTGAACGCAAAGAGGAGAGTAAGACGGATTATTCGGATAGTCAGTCGACCCAGGAAACGGAGGAATGGAGCGATGCCATAGGGAAATCAATAGACGGCTGGGACTCTCGGGGGAGGCGAGAGATAGAAGTGCCGGAAGAAGACCGCCGATCGTCCAAGTCTTCCAAGCGCGGCGGATTCCGCACTCGCGAGTCAGAGCTTGAGGAGGATGATTTTGATGAGGATGAACTCCAGCGCAGGGCGGAACGAAGACGCTTGAAGAAAGAAAAGAAGAAAGAGAAAGCCGCGAAAAAGCAGGCCCTCTACCTCCCTGAATTCATCAGTGTTAGCAATCTCGCTGACGTGCTTGGTGTGCGACCGGCGTACTTCGTTGCGAGGTTGGAGGAGATGGGGTTCGACGGTGTCACTTACGGCCACGTCCTGGATGCGGAAACGGCTGGACTTATTGCGCAGGAATTCGGCTTCGAACCCATCTTCGACACGGAGGGCGACGATCTAAGGGCCGCACCTGAGCCCGAAGACAAGTCTGTTTTACACCCACGGCCGCCCGTGGTGACTATTATGGGGCACGTTGATCACGGTAAAACCACGATTCTCGACTATCTTCGTAAATCTTCAATTGCAGCCAGCGAGCATGGAGGAATCACACAGCATATCGGTGCTTTCTCAGTGTCTATGCCTTCTGGGAAAACAATCACCTTCTTGGACACCCCCGGCCATGAAGCATTCTTGGATATGCGCCGCCGTGGTGCCAACGTCACTGATATTGTGGTCCTGGTCGTCGCTGCAGATGACAGCGTCAAACCGCAGACGGTTGAAGCCATCAAGCACGCCAAGGAAGCCAATGTACCTATCATCGTCGCAATCAACAAGATCGACAAGGACAACGTGAACCCTGAAAAGGTGAAGCAGGACCTTGCACGTCATGGTGTAGACGTTGAGGACTACGGTGGTGACGTACAGGCGATTTGTGTCAGCGGGAAAACCGGACAGGGAATGTTGGACCTCGAGGAGGCGATTGTAACACTGTCAGAGATGCTTGACCATAGGGCTGATCCCGACGGGAATGTGGAAGGCTGGGTCATCGAATCTTCCACGAAGGCCTCTGGCCGCGTCGCAACTGTCCTCGTGAGACGAGGCACGCTGCGTCCAGGAGACATTGTGGTCGCAGGAACGACCTGGGCGCGCGTTCGCACGTTGAAAAACGAATTCGGCGCTACAGTCGATGAGGCGACACCTGGAACGCCGGTTGAGGTAGATGGTTGGAGGGAACAGCCCGCAGCAGGGTCCGAGGTTCTTCAGGCCCCTAGCGAGCAGAAGGCTAAAGATGTCGTTGAGTATCGATTGGAAAAGTCGGAGACTCAGAAATTAAGCCAGGATACGGCTGCTATTAATGCTGCGCGCCGGGAAACACTCGAAAAGCGTCAGCAAGAAGCCTCAGAAGAGGAGGAATCCCCTTCAGGCGAGGAGGCGCAATCTGGTCCCAAACCTGTCAATTTCTTGATCAAGGCGGATGTTTCAGGCTCTGTCGAGGCTCTTGTGAACGCTGTATCTGCCATTGGCAACAACGAGGTCTACGCCAATATCCTCCGTTCCGGCGTTGGCCCGATCACCGAGTTCGATATCGAGCACGCGGCTACCGCAAAAGCGCACATCATTTCTTTCAACATGCCTATTGAACCCTCTATGTCGCGGAAAGCCGAACTCTCACACGTCAAAATCATGGACCATAGAATCATCTATGAATTGATTGACGACGTGAAGGCGAAGATGAGTGAGCACTTGCCTCCTTCTGTGTCTCAACGCGTCACCGGCGAAGCGGAGATCGGACAGATCTTCCACATCACCGTCAAGGGAAGAAAGACAACTGCTATTGCCGGATGCAGAGTCCGCAATGGCATAATCAGCCGGACCAAGAAAGTGAGGGTTTTGCGAGGACAGGAGGTCATTTACGATGGTAATCACCCAGGCTCTCTTTTCTTCCGCGAACTCGCCATGGATAAAATATACTGACTTTCACTTATAACAGGTGCTATCGCTTCCCTCAAGAACGTCAAGAAAGATGTCATGGAAATGCGCAAAGACACAGAGTGCGGTATGGGCTTCGAGGGCTGGACCGACTTCGCCGTCGGTGACCATGTCCAGTGTTACGAGGACGTCTACGAGAAGAGATACCTATGATCTCGTCTCTTGTTTTTCTATCTATTACTGTATGTACTGTACATTATCTGGGGCCATGTGATACGTACTTTTCATCGACAATTGTCGTTATTTTCCACACGTTTTTTTGGTGGATTAAAAAGAGCGGGACTTAGAGCATTGGCTGGCAGAAGAACTCATGGACCTATTTTGCATTTGCGGGGACGATCGTCACTCTCATTCTCCGCTCTGGATGAGAACTCGTACCTATGCATTACAATTACGACTCTTCGTGTATATAGTGCTTATCACGGGGTCTATTACTTTATAGAGTAAGTGGTAATAGATTCTACGTTTGATGAAATTGGATCAGAGACTGCTCTCTGAGTTCGTAGGGATATGAAGGGCAATAGGGAGAAGAATGACTTATACCAGTTCGAAGCTGGCTCAAAAAAAAATCGCGAGATAGCAATCTTCACGTCAATTCCCACCCATATTTCTGAGTCACTAGGAATGACTATATCCGGCGCCGGACTATAATTCCGGCTCATCCAAACAAACTACATACATGCATCAGAACGAAATGAAAAACGAATGGACAAACGTCAGAACAAACACACCATCGAAACGGACACAACAGGCATGGCGAGCACACACCGGAACTGTACATACATAGCAAATCCTGTGTCTGGCTCCGGGCCCATGCCGACTAGGTAGGTCTGTAGACCCGGAGAGGAGACAACAGGTACAGAAGATAAAAAGAAAAAAGAATAAAAATACAGAAAAAGAAAGAAAATGAGAGAAAATACAGATACAAAAAGAAAAGAAAAAGAGAAAACAGTCTGCTGGTCAACAGAGGGCCCCGTGCCGTCCGAAGACGGCCGGGCCCATGGGACAAAAGCAGACCACAAGAAAAAAGCTACATCGAAGCCGACACAGAAAAATCAAAAATCACAAGATAACCACCACGGAAGGGAACAAAAAGATCGAAGCACCTTACGCCGTCCGCCCACGCTTGGCTCGGCCGCCTCGGCCCCTGCCCGTCCCAGCGGCCTTGCGCTTGGTTCCCCTTGGTTCCGGGGGCTGGACGGTCTTCCCACCAGCGGTGGGACGGACAGGGCCATCAGCGGCCTCGCCCGCGGTCACTTCGTCGTCGTTGTCGTTGTCGTCGTCGTCGGCATCTTCCTCGGCCTTCGGCTTGGCCGCCGCGGCCGCCCTGGTCGTTGTCTTTCGGGCGGCGGGCTTCTTGGCCCCGCGACGTGCAGCGGAGCCCGCCTTTGCTGGCGGGACGACTTGGCTGTTGGTGGTTGCGTCTTTGGTTCCAGACGCAGCGGGACGGTCGATGCTGCTCATGGCAGCTCCGGCGAACTTGTCCTCCCCTTTCTCCTCGTTGTCGGATGGGGGCCTTGGCGAGGGGGACTTCACCTCCTCCTCCTCTTCTTCTTCCTCCTCCCCCTCCTCGGGTTCTAGCTTCTTGCTCTTTGGCGGAGAAGGAGGAGGCGGCGGCGGCGGAGTCTTGCTCTTGAACCAGAACCCGCTGTCGAGTGCCTCGTTGACGGGGATACGCTCCTCTCCGCCGCGCATCTCCTCCTCCTCGTTCGAGGACTCCGGGGTGGAGTCCTCGCTGCTTGTCGAGCTGTCGTCCGAGGTCGAGACGACAGAACCGGCCGCCGAGGGAGCGTCGAGCTCCTCGATCAGCTCGAAGTTTGGCTGGAGCCTCTCAATCGTGGCTCCTGGGAGCTGAAAGAGGTCTCGGAGGCCGAGCCAGAACACCTCGAAGGTGTCGGAGTGCACTATCTATAAAAAAGGGCGTCTGGTCAGTAAACACTTGGAATAATAGAGTGACAGAACTTGGCACACTGGGACATACTATGCTCGTGCACGCGAGCTTGAACTCCAGGGGGAAGTTCTCCTTGTCGATGCTCCCCAGGATGTCGTATTCGATCCGTGCCCGTGATATCTTGTGGCCTTGGCCGCGGGCAACGGCGTCCTTGACAACGCTGTTCGCGTAGCGCAGGTACGCCCGAACGAGGCGGTTGTTCTATATGACGCAACAAATAGTCAATATCCGCAAAGAGAAAGCCCCGCATGCTGAGAGCGAATGTGAACTTACCTTGAAATTTACAATTTTGCCAGCCGCCAAGTTGTTCTCATTGTTTCTCTTCGCCGTGACGAGCTCCGAGACGATCTTTTCGAGCAGAGGCAGATAGTTCTCCATCTTTGACGGGAAGTCTCTCTTTAACACAGCTGAAGGAGGTAAAATCTCAAGAAGTCGGAATCGGACGTGGAAAGCTGGTCAGAGGACTGGCAAGATGTAGAAAGGAGAAGTGGTCTTGACGGGATGTCTCTCTTTTCAGATCAACAAGATAGCCGAAGGAGTCGAATTTCGAGAAGTTGGATTTGGAAGTGGTCGGTCAGCCAGACAACCGGCAAGATCTGGAGAGTTGAAAGTAGATAGAGGTCGAAAGAGGTCGGATGTCAAGATGTCAGATTCAGACGTAGAAAGAGAGTCAGGGAACCGACAAGACTTAGAGAATGGAAAGTGGATAGAGGTTCTGAATGAGACAGAATCTCAGGACAGGTAGAAATTGTCTGATTTGGACAGGAACACAACACCCTATGCTGAAAATCCCTGGGCGCGTCTGCAGACGTCTGGGAGGACTCCAATAGACGATAGATAGGTGTAGGAAAGTGGAGAGATGTTTCTGAAGACCAGACAGGAATCTCGGCGCAGGCGTGTCAGAGAACTCTGTGATTGTGAGCATCAAGCACGGCGAGAGAGCGAGAGAGACTCTGAGCAGGATGAGATAAGTAAAAACGCGTAGACGAGTACTTAGGCAGAAAGGAACGAAACAAGGCATGGCGGACAGTGAATAACTGTTCTGCTAGGGGAGGCCGCCGTGGTACTCGTATTCACCAGCATAGTAACGAGGGAGGCTAGGAGCTGAATGAACCAGAAAATGGGAACGGTATTGGGATCAATGTTATGTGCTAAAGAATTGACAATTGAGACTCGAATCAATGGATAGGACCCAATCATTGGATAGTCCCTCCGTCAATAGAATCAAGTGTATACACCAAGCTCTTCGTCCTCTTCATGAGGATTGAGTCATTATTGCCCGATATTCTTTCATTGAAGACCTGGTCGTATTTTAGGAAGGCAAGCATGATTCAGGGAACTGAAAAGAAGCAAATACTCCTGAGAGCAGTGAATTAGTGAATTTCTCAGGCTGTTTTCCAAATGCTGTAGAGCAAGGGACAGCTCTGTATTCAAAATGAAAAGGACAGACGTCCAAACCAGTGTCAATGGATTGCTCATCAAAATGCTTGATGGAGACAAACGCAGGCGGATCGTAGGTCAAAATAAAAGAGCAATATTAGCCAGTATGTTCCAGAAAACTAAGTAACTTGGCTCCGGAAATCCTGAAATGCAAGGAATAATCCATGGTATATCAAATCCACGTCTGACGGCGTCTGCTGAACCGCCTCATATCCTCACTTCGCCTTCCATCTGACCCTTCCCACCCATTTTGCCCACTCTTGCACATCTTCTCTTTGCAGAATCCGATCAACAGTATACCACTCCTTGGCCTCCTCATTACTAGCCATCCGGTGCACGAAGCTGTGGCAGGCCCTGCAGAGCCACGCGACACTGTTTAGCATCCATTCGTCATGCCAGCCTTTCTTCAGCACTTTATCATGGACCGCTCTAGGTATCAGATGGTGGTATGATAACGGTATCCAATCTCTTTCGCATATCTCGCAGGCGCTCGTTCGAGTCCTTGCCCAGATCGGAGGGCCGGTGGTTACACTTGATATGTACTCGTTAAGAACTGGGCCCAGAAAGTCCGAGAGGTCTGATGATTTCGGTATAAGGCCATATACAGACAAGGATTCAGAGACGGATAGCGGCACCACCGCCGTCAGTGATTCGAGCAGTGTCTGGCGGATTGGAACGGTATATTTACGGGCTAACGAGTCATCGTGCTGGATTGCCGAATACGACAGCGACTGGAGCTCATCAGGTAACGAGGAAAATGTTTCCGAGGCTATGAACTGAGGCATGTCGGTTAGCATTGCTAGTACGAACTACTGCAGAGGATATACATCAATAAAGTCTGCCAGCTCTTCCGGGTTTGCTCTTTCAGCGACGCTCGGGGTGTTCCCATCGTTCTTCAGATCGCGCTTCGCCTTCTGCGCCCTTCGCTTGGACACTCTGGTCGGTTTCTCCTCCGACTTCTCGACAATAGAGCATGAGACGCATTCTCTGAACACTTCATAATTGTTTTCACCACTCCCTTGAAAGCCCATGGAGTAGATGCGGTCCGTATTAACTCATGCCAAGTCCGCAGCTCCTCGAGGGATGATGACAAAGGTGCGGCGAGCGCCCCGCTTTTCAACGTTCCCAGGCTGACATCATTTTGCGAGAACCTCGCATCCTTGGGTCTGGAGATCGCCCTCCGTCTTATGTAGGAGGATAGATACAATTAGATATAGATTCATATCACTGTCGACTTTTATGTGAGAGCAATATTCGAAATGGCGAAAGAGATCATCATCGCGTTCGACCTGTATGGTACTCTTCTTGATACCGAGTCAATATCAAAGCAACTGGCCGAGCACTTTGGTCAGGAAAAGGCTCAATCAATAGCCGCAGCATGGAGACGCTATCAACTCGAGTACACATGGAGACTAAATAGCATGGGTAAGGATGCCGCCTCACGCCCGCGCAGGTCGGCGACTCAGCCGGCTCACATTCTACAGAACAATTCGACTCGTTCTCCAACATCACGAGGCACTCTCTTCAACATGCTCTAGGGGAGAACAATGTTGAGCTAAAGAGAGAAGCCATCGAAGACCTAATGGCGGCCTATGACTCCCTATCTACGTTCCCAGACGTGCTACCGACTCTGACCAAGCTCGCCTCCAAGCCAAAGATCATCCCAGTTGTGTTTTCCAACGGGACAAGGACAATGGTCACAAACTCGGTGCTACACTCAAAGGATCTGTCGCCAAAGGCTAACATCTTCCGCAAAATTATCACCGTCGACAATGTCAAAAAGTACAAACCGGCGCCCGCAGTATACGAGCACCTCGCCGAAGAAATGGACAAGAAGTCGCGGATGGGAGATATGTGGCTCGTCAGTGGCAACGCATTCGACATCGTCGGAGCCCTGAGCAGCGGGATGAAGGCCATCTGGGTCGACAGAGGGGGTCGAGGATGGATAGACACAGTTCTACCCGAATCGCAGCCGACAGCGATCGTCCGCAGCTTAGAAGAGATTGTGGATGTAATTGAGGGGCGCGCTGCTTAGAACCTGCGAACTTCCGTAGACAGCTGCTGCATTTGTTTAAAAAAAAGACAAGGCTGTAGCCCGTCGCATTTCAGCTCAAATAATGTATCGCTGGAAACATTTCCAAAGACCCCCATGTAGAAAATGAGAGTTTCGGGGTAAGACAGCGTCATCCATCGCTCTCCCCTCCCGTTTCCCCTCTAAAACGATCCATGGAGAAATGTGGAACTTAGAGTGAATAAGAAGGGGGCGTTTATGATGGAGAAGGAAAAGCTTGAAAGAACGCGAAGTTTTGTGGGTTTTATAGCCGGATAGCACGCTTATCGATAAGCGTCTTGGCAAGGACTCGAAGTTCTCACCAACCACGCAGCACTTAAACGTCCGTCTAATCTAGGAATTCGCGACCTCATAATGTATCGCGCCATTGCTTTCCTGTGCACTAGGTCCTGACTTGTTGATCAAGGCCTCATCCAGTCTCATTTTGCCGTCTAGTCATGTCACTTGCGCTATGACATTTTCTTTGACGATCCGAGATGGAGCATCGCTTGGATCCTAACAGTGCAGCCTGGTTGTATCCCCTGCGGGTAGGTACCTAGGTTGTCTGACTAGCAGGGCGTGTTGTCATTATGCAATTGATGTTTTGCTGACGGTATTGGTCATTTTTCAAGGGCATATATTACTTCATCTCACGTCCATTCCTTTGGCCCCTATTCCGTGCGCGACTTGTCCCGATCGTCCTGCTCTCCGCGTTTATATACACAATCCTGTTCCTATTTACATATCTGCCTCAGGTTGCGTTTCTAGCGATCTTCCACGGCTCGGGCGCTTGGGTTAATGGCGTGTTTCTGGTTCTGGGAGAAGGTGCTGCTATAGTCGCCGCGTTATTCGAAGCCTTCTTTGTCGACGAAACCCTGGTTGACATCTTCGATGCCGTGCTTCTGAATGAAGGCGAGGAGGAACTAGTTGGCAGGTCGAGGATCATATATCCAGATGGAGCGGATCCAGTGAAGAGGCTCGGTAAACCTCTGACGAGCGCGGTTTATTCGCCATTTTCATTAAGACAGATCGTGGAATTCGTTGTCCTACTTCCGTTGAACCTGATACCCGTCGCCGGAACACCTATATTTCTCATTTTGACTGGTTATAGAGCGGGGCCCTTCCACCACTGGAGATACTTCCAATTGTTGGACTTCTCTAAGAAACAGAGGAAAGAGTTTGTCCGGAAACGACAATGGAAATATACCACGTGAGTCCAGCCACATTTCCCAATATTAAAGTTCGACCCCTGGTTACTGATTATAAGAATGATTCAGTTTTGGGACAATGGCTCTGGTTCTTCAGCTTGTTCCTGTACTTTCGATGTTTTTCCTCCTGACTACAGCAGCTGGTTCCGCTATGTGGGCTGTCGACATAGAGCGCAGGAGACACATTGAGCAAAGATCTAGCAGAGCGGTCTATGAGTACCGGGATGATCCTGCATGAGTCTATATCATGGCACTATATTCTTGGATGGTGGCATGTTTCCGAGAGTGGCTGGTTTTCACTAATCGCACGGTTGCAAATATGCATCCCAGTCACATTCTACCGCATTGCCCTGCAAATAAATACTTGATATACCCAGCTCAGCGATGCTTTGTTATTATGCGTCATCTCTGGCGATCCCTAGCAGTATTGTCACTAAAATTGATGTCTTAGCAACGCATAAAATCATGTGAATTCTTAGGTAGCTTCAGACAGTACATGTACCCGAAGAAGTAGGCTAGAGTGGTCTATTGACGGAACTTCAGCCGCCCGTAGGTTCCCCTAAAGCCGAGCTGAACGTCAACGCGCTCGATAACTCTGCAGACTTTCCGTGTCGAGATAACTTCATCTAACATAGAATGGCTGGCGGATAAAATATTGAGCTTCCTGATAAGCCCGGACTTGGATTTCCGCGAAGCAGAAATGCCGGCCTGGGACACATTACGTACGCCACGTGATCGCATTCCGCTGTGGCCACCGTCAGCGGTCAGCCTGAAACCTTTGAAAAAGCGCCCCCTTAAGACACTTTGGTGATGCTAGGGAATTTCATAGTTATCTTGGGACTCGAAATGCGCTGTTGATGCCGCAGCTGCTCTACCTCTCGTCGCCCAATATGTGAATTGCTTGCTTTTAACACAGTACAACTCCTCGCGTCGCTGCCCGAGTACCTTTAGGCTTCCCGTGAACTGACATCAGCTTGACTGACTCCGAGCATTTATAAGTTCCTCAGAGGCAAAGCTTGCGTTCTTGTGCAATGTGTTTGTTATTGTCTTCTCGATAAAAGAAAATTGTTATTGACGTATCCTGGAGCTGCATTCTGAAATTCTCATTGTTGAATGGCTCGCGTACCTTCCGCGGAATACCTGCTCAAGCAAGATCATATGTGACAGCAGAAAGATGATATTCTTATTCCGATGACTTCCCCAAATAATGTACCTTTATTCGGTCAGTACCCAAGGCGCGACAATGGTCCTAGCCAACCTCGTCCGCCAACGGACGGCAAAACGAGGCTGCGGAAGGCGTGCGATGCCTGCAGCATCCGAAAGGTCAAGGTATTACCTCACACTGTCTAGGCCCCATGATCCTGCTCTAATGTCAGTACCTATAGTGCGATGAAAGCGGGCCACCCTGTCGATCATGTGTGAGCCTGGATATACCCTGCACATACGACAGGCCGAGTAGACGTCGTGGTCCACCTAACCGGCACGCAGAGGCTCTCAAGAGACAAAAACTTGGCACTTCCGCTCCCAGCTCACTAAACACATCGGAGCAGGTATCCGATGCCAAAGTGGTGTCTTCTATTACCGTTCAGCCTGCGCCGCCAACAATTTCTGGAGAATCCATATGTTCTTTGCAGACATTGAAACTCCTTGTTGACGACTACTTTACCTATATCCATCCTTTGATTCCCATTCCTCATGAGCCTACATTTCGAAAGGCCTTCGAGAGGAGGGAAGATACTACCAATAGAACGTTCTTGGCACTTCTGGCCTCCATGATTGGCGCCTTGGCTGCATCGTTCCCGCGCAGACCAAAGCTTCATTTAAAGACGGAAGCTGAAAAGAAGGAGTTTCCGAATTCGATTACATTAGTCAGGAGATGCCATGACATCGCCATCCAGGCTCGAGGTCTTGGATATCTGGACAAACGTGCGACCGTCTACGATGCAGCTATCAGCTATTTGCTAGGTTTGTGCGCAGGATATGTGTACGACATGCGCCGGTGTCGGATATATTTTGGAGAATGTACTACAATATTGCGCGTCTACGACTTATTCAGGCGGCCACTCCTGATACCGTCGTTGAGTCCAACGTCTTCATCCCCGCAGTCACAGGAACCGTTTAGCGGCATCTATGACGACCATGTCGACATTATTGGACAGGAGTTGGGACGACGGTTATTTTATGTTTGCTTTGTTAGCTACCAGACATTGCAACAACTGGGTTCCACCGACGGACGAATATACATCCCTCCGGAATCTCCAACAGAACGCTACCCACCGTTGCCTCTCGAGGTCGACGATGAATACATCTTCTCTACGCATGTCGAACCGCAGCCTCCCGGAGTTGTATCCAAGCTTACAGGATTTAACGCAAATGTGCGGGTCATGAAGTCGTATAATTCGCTCTCAGCCCTGGAGTTTGCTTTTGGAAGCGACGAGGTGTTCGACTGGGAGCGTCAGAGGAAGGTTATCTGGGAATGTCTGCAGAATGCTAAAAGCGCCCTTGCGAATGTCCCGCCAGAGCTGGCACTGCAGCAGACTGGCACGCCTTCTACCGGTCCTGATGGACACGCGTTTGAGGATCTCCACACGGCCGACGGACCGCCCCCAAGGGAGCAACGTGCCGTGCAGTACGAGATCCAAAAAGCAAACATTACCGCTAGCCAGTTAAGCACACGGTCTTATCTGGTCGAGAAATATTGGAGCCTGTACGAGGCGCACAGGGCGATTCAGAGATCCTCCGAGAAACAATCCCCAGGCACACCGACGACAGTAAAGGCCGAATATGGTGGGCCGAATATACACCCGGAAGATATGCATGCGCACACAGATCCTATAGATAGGATGATGATCGAGGAGCGGGGTCTGGTCATCAAAGACCTCTTCGCTCTGCTGAGGACAGTTAACGAAGTCAACATGGAACCAAACGGTGCCAGTTTCGTAAGTTTGCAATTCCCCTCTCCTGCATATATCTTGCAAACAACTTTCACGTTCTGACACTCCCCAAATCTCAGACCAACAAAGTCCGCCAAGTTGCATCCACCCTCCTCAATCTTCCGCACGAGCCAGCCCCCGGCACCCCCGACACCACCATATCCAGTCCGCACCCCCTCACCAGGCAGGAGGCGGAATCGTATCTTTCTGCATTCATCGACACCTTGATGCGTCTCGAACGCCTCGGACCCGGGACTGCGGGCAGTCCAGGGGTCGGTCCCGACATGATGGGAGACAAGGCGATGAGCTACGTGAGCGACCGCGCCCGCGAGGAGGAGGAACTGCGTGAGTGGGCGAGCCTCAAGGAGTATCAGAAGAAGTTCGCCGAAGCGGGAGGCGTGCTTTCCGCACTGTAAGATTTTTGCAAGTGTGTCGGAATAGATGGATATGAGAGAAGAGGAGATGAAGGTTCTACAAGCTAAAACAAAGAATCGCAGCAAGACTTAGACGGTACCTACGGAATCCCTCTCTCTTTTGATGATCGAAGTGTCAATTAAAAAAGTTCTATCTATCTACATATCTAGAGGAATTTAACCTATTTTGATCTTGTCCCATCTTCGTCTGAAGAAGCTTCTATCTTGCCTTTTTAAGGTGATTAATGAAAATCTAGATCTTCACAAAAAGTAATCACCCTATGAGCCCAAGGATCAAAGGGAACAAAGAAATCGCGTGAGATTGTGTGATGGGTAACAGGATCCCTACTGTACATAAGCGAGGTCAGCCCAGATAACAGTAGGTGTCTTGGTCAGGGGACTTCTGGCAACGAAACTTCTGGCAAAGCAGCGTAGTGTCTATTTATATTTGTTGGAAGTTGAGGTTCTTGCCCTGACATGAAGGATAGTGCAGCGCGGGGTGCCCTGGACCTTTGCATGGAAGTCTGACTTGTCTCTCGCAACGGCTGCAGCCAGACCCCGCTCCAATCAGCCTACTCGGAGAAAGTCGAGGATTGATATAAAGGAAAAGTGGCAGAGAGGCTTCTTTATTTTTTCACACAAGGGGTCCAGTGGTCTAGAGCTGGCAAGCATCGTAAAAGAATGGAGACAAGTGACAAGTTTTCTTTTTTTTCTCCTTTTCATTTTCAAATGTTGTGTTCAGATATAGAAATGTTGTGTATTCCATATTTGGAGCTCCTTGACGAGGTTCAATTCCACCTTCTATTTAAGGGTGACCTAGAAATATATTAGAAGTATCATTGGTTACCTTATCGCACATAAAACTTTCATATCAAGAGGGTATTATCTGTCCTATAAAACATCGAAATATAGCACAGATATGTTCAACTTCCATAGACGGAGGAACGAATCCGAACACAAGAGAAGAGTCGACATATAATCGTGAAAATCGACATTAGAAATCCGACAGCCGAAAATGGATATTCATATTCAATCTACCAAGGGTGTTCGGCTATGTACTCGTATAATATGAGATCACTCCGGCTTCCGACCATAGACGATGTAACTGGGATATGTTAATTTTCGCTCATGCACAGAAAGGGCTCCATATTTTCACTTACAAGTCGTTGATCCCATGAATTGCACGGTTTTTCGCATCATTTTTGGTCCTGGCCACAAGGATGTTCACTTCGTCTTTGGACCACCCTTCATACCTCGTCAACACTGCCATTGCACCCGCCTCAAAACCAGTCTCCGCCTGCATTAGATTCCAAGTTCCCAGTATTTTCTAAATTGTTGATCAGCAAAACCGATAATATGTAACCTCTAAAAAACAAAAGAGAAAAAACATACATAATGTTTATCTTTTGGCCAGGTTCCCATCGGGATTTGATATTTTTGAATGTGAATATCGACAAAGCCAGCTTCGCGGAACCAATTCTCCAGAAGTGGGCCTGGAGATGTGACGTAGCCCGCTTCTTCAAACGCTGCAATGACAGTCTCATAGTATTGGTTTATGGATGTACCTTCCGATGTTCCATCTTCAGAGTACATTTTGACGTCCCAGTCCTGAAATTCAACCCATCCTCCAGGAGCAGTGTGTCTAATTAAGTTAATAAGATATAAATTATTAGAAAAAAGTGAGATTGGGGTAGCTTAACTTGTAACATTGCTCCAGCAGTCTTCTGAGATCCTTGACAGAACCTGCCAGATACCGAGCGTGGATGAAGTCAAATCTTTTATTTCCATATACCCACTCATCCTCGAAATTATCGACAATAAATTTCAGATTTGGGGGAACGCTGGATATCATATTTTAGTGCCTCTTCATAAAATATGCATGGATGACTCACTTATTTGGCTGAATAGGACTCAAGTCATTACCGATGACCTAGACAACGAGTTTAGCTGAGACTCATATGACAACATCAGGCATGTTTGAAGAACAACTTACCTCTGCTGAAGGGAATTGATCCGCTACATGGTAACCAGCTGTCAGGATGTGTCAAACAAGATATCCATTCAATGGTGTCCTCACCAAATTCTATAGCCCAAATACCCGTTCCTGTGCCAAGATCAAGAGCTCGCCGAGGCGACTCGCCAATTGGGGCAAGAAATAGTTTTCGTCCCGTCATTGTCAACATCATTTTATGCATCATATCTAGCCGATCCATTTCTTGTTCATCATTGGGACCAAGGTAATCTTTTCAGTCAGCAGGAGTCCTGCCATTTAAGCATAAACTTACGGCCATCACAGTATGCATAATAACTTCTGCCGTTCTCCTTTCTATAAGCAAGAACTGATGAGGTGAGAGAAGCAGTGTAGTTTGAACTGGCATGTATCAGCTATCTGGCAATCTAAGGAGAGATTTCTTTCTAACATTTCATCTCCATAGGCAGAGTCATCTTCAGTAGACTGGAGAACTATTGTTAGAATCACTCTCTGTTTTATAGAGGGCATTTGAATACACGAACCTCGGTGTCAACTGCAATAGGAGATGCGACGTGCTGGACTGAAGTAATGCCGGATTCAGCCATTGTAAGGTCTTTTCCGAATAGAACTCCATAATCGAAGGAAATAGGCTCCTCTTAAGCTGAATAACCGTGATTCATATGCAAATGGGCTAGATCAGAAGCGAGACAGATGAGTGTTGGAGGCAGAAATAGCACACGAGAAACAGCCGTAGTTTTAAGCAAGCTTGAAGGAACAGGGGCAAATTGATTCTTTCACTGATCAGCCAGGCTCAGGCTACTCGACGGCTGTAATGGACGCGGAACGACAATCATGCTTCCGAAGTTGGCGCTAATACGGAGACAACCAATGTTAAGTAGAGACAAGCCTGCATATGTCATGTCGTGCTATGCGACCTCACGGTCAATAGAGACTAAACAGCCGCCTAGGCTTAGCAACATCATGGTATATAGCTTGGTGCAGGCATCAGCTATTCGGGCGGAGCATGATGCGGAGAAGGGAAACTGGATAACAGAAACAAAACAACAAAAGGCAAAGGTAAGGTGGCCTCTGTCTCTTTCCCATCTACCTGCGTGCTGCTAATTGCATCGTGGAGCGATATTTCTGACCACTCAGCACCTCTGAGCAATAGTGGAGAACAGGGATCGGATCGGACAGGATCAGTCGGAGCAAACATGAGCAGAGCGGGGTGCTGCTCTGGACTCATGTTTTATGTAACTTTGACAAGGATGCCACAACCGGCGAGGAAGCATCCTTGCCAAGGCAAATCCAACCACGATAAAAAGAGTAAATCCCAGTTGAGACGTGGTATATTATGCGGAAATAACCAGTCTCCAGTGACGGCAGAATCGAGGAGGAGAAAGAAAACCCTGTCCAGGAGCCAAATGGAACGCATGTTCCTGCACCACCTCACCACTAATGTATGGACGGCAACGGAGCTCCCGAGTCAGGCCCAATTTCTCATCGGCAGTTGCAGTATATTATCTGGGGTATATTGCGTTCTCTGCACCTGCAAACGCTCCTTGATTAAAGATGAGGATGAATGGACTGTGGTCCATGGCTGCCCTAGACACCATGTGTCGTGGCAGGGACTCAAAGCGGGATACTAGGTATTCTCTTACTGTATCAGCGACGATTATGCCCTAAAACTATTATAATACGTACAGATGGCGCAGTTTCAGCGTGCCATCAGTGCAGCAGGGTCGTGGATGAGAGGCGGGAGGCACCTTGTCACTTCGACGTTGCGGCAGCGCAGCACGACTAAGGGCAGGGGATCATGCAGAAGGGACAAGGCAAACGGTTAGAGCCGGCCATAAGAACTCGATAGGCATTTAGCGATCGCACGGGGATGACGCCTAGCGCGTGAGGGTCTTAGCGAAGTCGATTGTGAGAGTGAAACCACACTGAGCAGTAGGAAGTAAGTAGTACCTAACTAGGTACAGGACTACCGTAGGTACTAGACAAGGTTCCCGACAGATGTGTTCCTTGTCCGAGAAGCGGCGCTCTTACCGTCTTTCTCAGGCAGGATATTAGTCTGTCCACGCTCTCTCATCCCGAAATGTTCTTCAAGTCCGTACGTGCTCATACGTCGGAGATACGACCTGCCTAAGCAGGTTTAAAAAGCTGAATTGATACGTAGTCTCTTCGTCAGCTATCAAGGAGTATTCATCAGACCTCCCAGACTAAGTCAAATCCAACCTCTTTCCAGAGGCCATTTCTCATTTATCCGAAATAAACTGTACAGGACTAGGTGCACAGGGGTGCGGGGTGGTTGATGCGACCATTTGCACCTCGTCCCGCAGAAGAGATAAAAGACGACTGGTCATGATCGACAGATTAGGTATTGACCACGCTTATTGGAGGCAATTCAACAATTTCCCAATCCCTCCTGACCATTTCCTGACAGGTCGCAGAGCTAGCAGCAGCGTCAAGAACGAATCGGCTGCAAGCGACGCTTGACAGCCATCTTGACGCGGCGAATGAGGAAGAGAATACTAAGCACATAATTCCAATGCATATTTAATCCTACAGAAGGTTCCGAAATAACTCATTCTCATCATATTGAACCATCAATCAGCGGCCTTCTATCTGCTCGTCTCGAAAAGGTCGGTCAAGTCATCATACCCACAAAAATAGAGCCTTGATGTGCTTTTAACATTATCAGAACTAGAGACCTTGCCCCAGCATTTGCAGGAAACACTAAGTACTTCATGGAGACGTGAGGGGACTAAGGTTCTAGTAGTAGGTTATTGTTGCCTAAACTGAGTAGATCGATCGATTAATTGATCGATGTATTGTCAAACCACGCGACACAGAGGCTAAAAGAAAGGCCCAGTCCCGAGAGTAGTGTCTGTTTGGTTTTGTTGGACGGTGGTAGATTAGATTGGATTGGATTAGATCGGATGGGATAAATGTACGTACATACATTCAGGTAAACGGTAGAAAGAAAATAGCAAGTTCGCCAATGCCACAGTTACTGTCCTTTTTGAAAACATCACATTTTGTTTCCTTGAAAGATAAGAGATGTACAGTACATGTACTATCATACAGTGCAAATGTAATCGCCCTTCCTCTCCAGTCGCAACGTCGAAAGCGAAAGCAGCTGTTCAATATTAGCCACGATAGTATTATCACGTATGTACAGTACAATAAATTGGTTGAGTTTGCCAAGTCAATACCTCAGTAGAGATTTCCAGATAGCAAAAGAGATGTCGTGTTATTGCTATCCCCCTTTTCCTATTCCACGTATCTCAGTTCTCAGTCCTACACTGACATCTGCATGCTCTCTGTATTCAAACCACGGCGCAAACGCAGATCCCTATTCCAGCCAATGTGACTAGAGGGCCTGGAACGGGTCGTCACACTTGCTCATCGCGCATTTGTGGTTGTCGAAGGCAAGGATAGCATTATCGGAATGACTTTCAACTCGTTTGCGTCTGGCAAAGCGATGGTGGCGTTTTCGGTATAACGCTCAGCCCCGTTGGGCTGAAAGGCATCGTTGGCGTTACCGGTATGACACTCACGCCGGATGAGCTGCGAGCTGTCGACGGCGGCGACGACGACGACGTTGGAAGCGGCGTTACGTGTCCTACTGCCCTCGTCGTCAAAACCGAAGTATCCGACTGTGCTGCTGTCGGCGAGACATAGACTGTCACGCGGACGGTCTTTGTAGACACATCATGGACGGTTGTGACGGCCAGGCCTGCAGAAACAGGAGTTGCAGAAGACGGACCTTCGGTGACTAACACGATGACAGGGCTAGCCACGGTGGCCAACGGTTGGCTGTTAGTCGACGTGCAATTACGATATACCATCCGCCAGAGTGACGACCGACGAATTGGGGCCGGTGGCCGGCTGCTCAGCGCGAAGTCTCGCGAGGGCAGCGCGCCGTTTCCAGGATTTCTCTTGTTTAGAGGGGTTGCCTCTGTTGTTGTGACCAAGGGCGCCGAGCTGAAAGGTCTGATTAACGAGTTTGCCGTAGTGCCGTCACCAACGGGGGTAGAGTAATCTGCGACAGGTGCTCTCTCCGAGGCCAGAGTCGCATATAATGAATGAATTCTAGCCCCAGTTCCGTGAGATCTCACCTCCCCGAGAGCCCTTGTAGTCGTGTTCGTCGTACGCGGAATTCCGAGAGCAACAGAGACAGATTCAATGACCGAGTCTGCGGCGATGGTGTTCGCCTGAGCAGGACGACCCGTAGCAGTCGGGAGAGAGACCAGAGCAGAAGCGGGAAGCTGAGAACTCCATGTGCTGTCATTGTAAGATTTAACGGGACCGGATCTTGGACGATCATGGGCAATCGGGCCAGCCGAGATGACGTTAACGAAGAGATAAATTATAGCGCCGGCGTATAGACCTCGCATCTTGCCGTCCTTGCAAGGGAATTTAGAAGACGCTCGTGTTGGACTTGAGGTATCAAGGACTCTTGGGTCCTTTGATAACTGAAACGACCGACAGAGGAGAAAACGAGATAAAGGCAATGTCAACAAAGACAGAACAAAGCTCGGAGTTCCTTGTCATTCATGACCATTCAGATGAATGAGGTATTAACCGGAGAAAAACGAACGAGGAACGCGACAGAGAAAGAGAGGAACTTTGCAAGAAGACAAAGAAGAAAAATAGAAAAGAGAGCACAGGAAAGGAGGCTTCCCGGAGGCATGCAGAATTCTGAAGATTGAGTATCGAAGATTCGTGGAATACGACGGCTTCATATTGGGGTTTGTTGAGAGTCAACAAGCCCAAAGAGACAACACTAAACTGCCTGGCCCAGGCAAAATGACAGAGAAACATCTTGAAGCGCCCATGTGAGACAGTAGAATCAACACTTGAGCCTAGCTCCAGCCCTTGAAATGATTTGTGACAGAGGACAGAGAAAGTGCGCGAATGAAGTGTCGCAGTTTGAGGAGAGTCGTCGGCCGGTGAGCGCGCTCATTGGTGGCCGCGAAACTCGAGGTCGCCAGAACACTCAGCGCGAGAACCAGGTAACCACAGGTATAGCTAAACGGGCTGCCGGGCGAGACCTTGGTGACTTCGGGCCCGCAAGACTGAGAGACAAAGAAAGGTATTATTTGGAGTTGATTATTCTCAGAAGCAAGTGCCTCGCCTTGATTCGATGTCTTAACCGCTCACCAATTGGAAGTTCGGGTCCCCGGGCAGTGAGCGCCCGACTCTTCAGGCGCTTCCGAAAGCCTCTAGTTGTCGGGCCCCATTTGGCGCCGTGAACGTCCCACTTGCCTCATCTACAAAGCTGCCGCTCCAAAATCCAGTTGTTTGTGGAATAGAGCAAGCTTGGCCCATAAGGAATCCTCTGTCTTCGCACGAAGATCAGGTATTGAACCTGTCCCTCCGTTTGCAGCAATAGAGGATTCTGGACTGCGAAAAGGGTTTTCCTATGGCAGAAGGATCCCTCAGTAGCTCGATCCTTTCCAGATCAGTTGGATATACAATTATACGAAATGCAGGAACGTGGTCAAGGACGTTCAATTCAAGTTATCCAATGCATCCAAAAAAACTACCTACGTGATGGTAAAGCTGAACCAACTACTAAACGACTCATCATCGCATTAACCAAAACAGCTTCCCATTCTCACGTGTACATACCGTATATATATATATAGTTCATTTCATCCCGTCATCGAACATATATCTATCATCAATCCTTCCCGTCGGAGCGTTCCTGCAAGGAAGGCATCATACAGCGAGGCTGCGTCGTGCGTGTGTCCACAGCATCAGCTGAAAGCCTAAAGGAACCTCAACCAAACTAGGAGGCTAAGCAGCTGCTTTCACGGTGAAATTGCCGCCAATGCCCTCAAAAGACTCGATGCGACCAAGCACGTTCTTGGAGTCACCGTAGTAATGCATCCTGTAGGTGCCGCTCTCCAGGGGCTTTGGGTTCCCAACGCTGTAATATTCATCTTCTATCTGCCACTGCAATGTTACTTCGCTGAATCCAAAGATGGTGCTCGTACGCTCCCAGCGGTATAGCAGGTTCCAGTCGCTATCATCACGCACAACCTCCCACGTGTTTGATCCGGGGTTGTATTTCTCTACTGTTGCAAAGGAGGACTCGAGACGCAGGTTATTCCGTGGATTTGCGCCTACAAACGTGGTGTTGACGATATCTCCCGGACCATAGGTGGTATCAGGTGGCGGGGAAGACAGGACATCGCCGAAAGATTTGCCGATGGGTGCGCCATCATAGACCACGGACGTGATAAAGCTAAACGACACGTTGGTGTTAACAGGAGGACTTGGTCCGGGAGGAAAGGGTGGCAGCTTTGAGACCTCAGAGCTACTCCCAAGGTACGGAAGATATGTAAGTGTCAGATTTATGTATGCTGCTAGTGTGTTCGGCCCATAAAGCGTCGAAGCGCCCTCGTAGCGCTGTACACTATATTCTTCCTCCGTAGCGACGTAGTGGGCGTAGGTGTTGGCTGGAGCTCCGAGTACCAGCAAAGGGTCGGTGATGGACAGCACATCTTTAGCGTGATTGGCAACAGCTTCTTTCCAACGACGGCCGGACATTGTAGTGGCCTCGCTGGCGGAGACGATAATCAGAAGCTGTCCCACACGGAGAACTTGAATATCGACAATGTTCGGAGTCCATGGATACGGTTCCGTGACATCGCCCACATCTAGGAGGATATTCTTAGGAGCTTGGCACTCTTGTTGCTCCTTGGACGGCTGATGAATCGCTGCACGAGCTACATACCACAGCGGATTGCTCTCCGCGGGTCCGCTGCTATTCTGAGTAAAATCAAAGGCGCCTGGTCCGTCCGTTGTTCCGGCAGCAAAAGAAAACCCAAGGGCAGCAGAACATGTAGTCAGCATGCTGGAATTAAATGGAGATTGGAAAGTATAGCCGGAGAGATTCTGATAGATGTGGAAAGAGGCGACAGCAGAACTTCCAAGAATGCGAGTCGGATTCGAATCCATCTGATCGTAGAGCTCCTTGGCTGCAGCGTACTGGCGTCGTCCGATCTCAAAACAGCTCTTGGCGCCTTCATCTTTCTCACGAAAGAACGGTCCACGACCGCGGCAAGGCTGCGTCCTGCCGCCACAAGTGCTATCTTCGAAGCGACACGGAAGTCCAGAATCTTCACAGTAAGCACCCAAGGTGTTGGGGGACGTGTCACCAACGTTGGATTGAGAGAAGCCTGCAACGAAGTCATCCGCAAACCTCGTGTCGCCACGGACACTTCTCTCAAAGAGCCATTCTGCGACACCTTTGTTATCACCTGTAACGAGGGTATTGTTTTCATACATTGACGTCCCATGCACCGGGAAGAATGTGAGGACAGCCATTGTCTTATTATCAGATACTCGGTCAAACCTTAACATAGTCAGCGTCTTATCCACATCGGACGAATAACGCGCCCTCTCTTCTTCTGGATTGGCCAAGTATGCATAGGGGCTCCTATTGATATTACTGTCTTCGATATCAATAGAGCCGAAGGTGAGGCGTCCCAGAGTCAAGCTCTCGTGTGCCCGCTGGATAGATAAGAGGGTCCCATCAACAATAGCCTGGTAACTTTGCTTATCGAACCCTTTACTTGGAATCTGAGGCAGAAGGTAATTCATCCAAGCGCCAGGTCCTGAATGAGAGTGGGTTCCCGTGAGAGCCAAGTTGTGTTCGCCGTATCGGGCATACTCTCCCCCTAAGGCTGCCAGACCTTGTAAAACTCCGTGCCGGATAGCTGTGTCGCCTGAATGAGCGTCTAGAACAATGTAGATGAACGTGTCCTCTGGGTTGTCTGGATTCGCAACGATGAAGGTGCGGGAATATATCCTCTGCCGAAGACCAGTCCCTATCTGATCCAGGTTCGCATAGCCGTTTAATGCAATCTCCACGACGGGACTGAGGTACTTGTTAGCGAACTGGAGAATTGATGAGAGATCCGCTTACCCCGTGATATCCGCTTTGCCAGCTCCGAGCAGAAAGACGCTGTCATCTGCTGCTAGCTCATCCGCCCTACTTTTCCACTTGTACTGAGAGTCGAAGCTGGAACTCTGTTTGGAGTTTTGAACAGTCGCAATTAGCTGAAGCGTTACCAGCGCTCCGAGAAGCGCTCCAGCGAGCGCAGCAACTAAACCAAAACGCGCCATTTGCACGGGCGTATCTTCTGATGATGCCTTGCCATGTATTTTCAGATCTCAGAGCGGGGAGGTGGAAATAATACTACTTTTTTAAGGCCTAACAGTCACATAGCCGAACGCATGCCACGATCCAGTAGATCTAGCAGAAAAGTGGCTCGCAGTCTCCCGCTAGATAACTCTCGGTATAGGCCTCCAGGAAGGTAGCATCGCCTGACCACCTGGGCACCTATAGTTTAAACAATAATTAATTAAAAAATCGCCTGTGACAATCCCTGAAAAGTATTAAGCCGACACAGCACGCGGGCCTTTCGCCGTATTAGTCTAAGCACAACCCCTCGCATGCGACCCTCCGCTTGCTGGCAGGTGCCTGTTGGCAGGGCTATCTGTCGACCACCCGATAAGGCTCGGCTCTGGCTATGAAGAAATAATATATGGAAATTCAACAAATGCGGCACCGGGCCGCAAGCGAGAGACAACACTTGGAACTCAAACTATCATAGGGAGAAAAAATGCAGAGAGTCGGGGTCTGTCAGCACCCTGGAGATCCATGATGCTTGCATGCGCCGTGTCGGCTCGTCGGGTTGCTTAGTCAGCGTGTGGCAGAATCTCACCGCTCTGGCGTCACGTCGAAAGCAACTCAGAGGATGTTCGGCTAGGACAAAAATCTCTTTAAAGAACAACCATCATCATTCCCATCAAGCCTCTGTCCGGAATCACGGGTCTTCGCTGCAAAGATGCCGCTCATCAACGAGTCACACGATTCTCTGCCCTGTGGGTTGCCTCCGCTCTTCCCCTCTCACGTGAGACAGCAGCTTGGACTAACCTTGCATCCCCAGATATCGACTCTGAGCTCAGTGATGAAGTCCGCGCACAGGTGGACAAAATGATCTCCGCAGAGCTTCCTGCGGACTATCAGACCACGCTCCATCCCTCGGTTCCCCCGTTGCCTGAGCCCCGTTTCTCCCCTCTCATGCAGCAGGAGCTGGCTCGGAAGGAGGCCGGCTTGCCCCTAACTGGTGGCATTGACCTGTCGCGATACGAAGCCCCTGAACCACCCTCCGGGACCTCCGCCCCGGGGACGGACGCTTCCAAGGCTCTAGATGAATGGCGGCGAACCTTACAAAGAGCTTATACATCCAGCGCCCATCTGTCCACGAGACATGCGAATCTTACGCTCCTTGAAGAAAACGGGAAGAACGCCTGGCTGATCGCCAACTCGCAATTGGAGGAAATTTTACGAGGCATCGAGAAGGAACTGGCTGACACGAAAGAGGCTGTGGAGGGGGTCAACAGGCAGCGGAAGATGGCACAGGAAGCAAGAAAAGGAGAGCTTGTGGGGTTGGAGGAAACTTGGAGACGCGGAGTTGGAGCAGTCATCGATGTGGAGCTTGCTGCGGAGAGCCTGAGGATGCAAATTCTGGACCAGAGACGCCAGCAGGCGCAGCAGCAGTCACGGTAGAGCGCTCCGGCGGCTGCCTGTCCCGCGGCCAGATTCCCTGAAATCCAGATCTCAGCGGCGATGCGATTGGTTGCGGGCCATGACATATTGATTTCTTGGGGGCCGTGTCACGGGGGTTTAGAGGGTACATGGTGCGCCTGAATAGCCAAGCTGGGTGGTCAGAGATTTCCGGGGTTAAAACGTTGACACCTTTCTTTTCGAGACGCGGGCGTCTGGAAAAGGCAGAATTCACTGTGATTGTGTGAGATTGTAAGGCCTAGCCAGTCAGCATGCATGGCCTGTGGAGCTCTGGGGTCGTATAGCTCTGGGATAGCTAGGCAAGGGCGTCGCAGGTGATCCGCCGGACAGTGCCACTCCGCGTTTTCTGGGGGAAGGGCCCGCTGGCCCCGGACGGCGTGCTGCCACTGGAGCTCCCCGGACGAGGGGCCCTGATAGGGGCGTTGGAGGGCGCCGATCTGCCTGGCCGGGGGTGCTATTTGCGGGCAGTCTGGAGGCAGATGCGCATCCGGGGCCTCTGCGGGGCGGGCGTTGGGATTGGCCGTTCCCCGCACTCGCCTCCGCTCGCGGGCTTCCGCTCGTTAGATCCGGGGCCCCACAGTCCCCAGAGCTGACGTTTCGCCGCCATGCCTCGGACACAGCACGTCCACGTCTCCAGCCCTCTCCCTTTGAGCTGTCCGCTGCGTGAGGTCACTTCCTCTCTTCTCCTCATCGGCCTCTTCTTCCGCACGTCTGCGCCTCCATTCGCCTCTCCCAGCCTGCCAATCCTGCCGCATTTGGATGCTCGTCCTCACCGCTGGCCGGCGCGCTCGTTCCGAGACCCTATGTTCTCCCTCTCTCGTTCTCCTTCCCCCCCCATCTTCCTCTTCCCTGCTAGGCGGCAGTCCCAGCCATTTGGTCCAAGTCCAGGTGACAGGGACAGGGATTTCAGGATTTTCCTTGTACCGGCTCAACAGTGCATCTGCTCTTGTGTTAGTATCTTGCCTTCTTTCCAGGTTAGCGGACTTTAATGAAAATCAATGCGTCGGTCCTCATCGATTTATGCCCTCTCTGTCATGCGGGGAAAACTGGGCGTATGCGGAGGTCCCCATTCGGTTTCACCTCTTCGCATCGCCACTCATCCTGGACAATGCCCTGTCGTAGCCATTCATCAGATATCCCATCTTTCATTCTATAACGTCACTGGTCGCCGTGTCCAACCTATTCAAACCGAGCGGGGTTTCTTAACGTTGCGGGGCCCTGTGCACGCATAGTCTCCATGCTGAGAGTAATGATCTGAAGCAAAAATCCCCACACAGGGGATAGCTTTCCTGACCTGTAGATCATGCGGGGGTTTGGTCTCCGTTATATATTTCCCCTATCCTACCAAGTTCCCAGCTCATCAATGCTCTCTTTCATTGTCTTGAGTACATCTGAGAGAAGTCAGTCCTCAGTTCGAGAGTAACGACCGAAAATGACCATCCCCGAGGAGGTTGACATTATCGTCTGCGGTGGTGGCAGCGCTGGCTGTGTCGCGGCCGGCCGCCTTGCCAACCTGGACCACAGTCTCCAGGTCCTCTTGATTGAGGCCGGAGAAGACAACCTCAACAACCCATGGTAGGCGGACCTCCATGGCAAAGAATGATGGCGTATCCGCGCTGACACCAAAGGAAGGGTATACCGTCCGGGTATCTACCCGCGTAACATGAGGCTTGACTCCAAGACAGCTTCCTTCTACTACTCCCGACCATCAAAATGGCTGGACGGCCGAAGGGCAATCGTCCCATGTGCTCACGTTCTTGGAGGAGGTAGCTCCATCAACTTCATGGTAAGTCTCGAGTCCGTATGTCTTTTTCTCTGAGCCCCTTACTGATTGTCTTCCAGATGTACACCCGTGCTTCCGCATCCGACTACGATGACTGGCAGGCAAAGGGCTGGTCGACGAAGGAGCTTCTTCCCCTCATGAAGAAGCACGAGACCTACCAGAGGGCCTGCAACAACCCAGACATCCATGGCTTCGACGGACCCATCAAGGTCTCCTTTGGAAACTACACATACCCCATCATGCAGGACTTCCTGAGAGCTGCAGAGTCGCTTGGTATTCCTGTCACGGACGACCTTCAGGACCTGAAGACTGGGTAAGGATGACAACCAATGATATATAACGGTTCAGGGTTCAAAGGAGACTGACGATCTTGTAGCCACGGCGCCGAACACTGGCTCAAGTGGATCAACCGTGACACTGGTATTTATCCTCCTTCTCAACCTTATATATACATGGGCAGTTCTCTGATCTTGTGGAACAGGTCGCCGAAGCGATTCTGCACATGCCTACGTCCACAGCACCCGGGCCAAGTATGACAACCTTCACCTGAAGTGTAACACTAAAGTCGATAAAGTCCTCATTGAGAACGGCAAGGCCGTTGGTGTTGCGACGGTCCCGACCAAGCCCCTGGGTGGTGGCGACCCCCCACGCACGATCTACAAGGCTCGCAAGCTGGTCATCGTCAGCGGAGGCACCTGCAGCTCCCCTCTCATCCTCCAGCGCTCTGGAATTGGCGACCCCGAGAAGCTTCGTCGCGCTGGCATCAAGCCCATCGTCGACCTGCCAGGTGTCGGTCTCAACTTCCAGGACCACTACCTCACATTCGCCGTCTACCGGGCCAAGCCTGACGTCGAGTCGTTCGACGACTTCGCCCGTGGCGACCCTGAAGTCCAGAAGAGAGTGTACGACGAGTGGAACTTCAAGGGGACTGGCCCACTCTCTACCAATGGCATTGAGGCTGGTGTGAAGATCCGTCCTACTGAGGAGGAGCTGGAAGAGATGAAGAGCTGGCCCACTCCCGACTTCGCGACCGCCGGCGGATGGGAGAGCTACTTCAAGAACAAACCAGACAAGCCCGTCATGCACTACTCCGTTATCGCCGGGTGAGTAATGCCGACTAGCCCGTTCAGCGAACGACTTGACTGATGAGCAAACAGCTGGTTCGGCGACCACATGCTCGTGCCTCCAGGCAAATTCTTCACTATGTTCCACTTCCTGGTCAGTCGTACCAACCGGTCTACTCGATCGAATACGTACTGATTCCAATGAACTACAGGAGTACCCATTCTCCCGTGGATGGATCCATGTCAAGTCTCCCGACCCATACGAGAACCCAGACTTCGATCCTGGCTTCATGAGCGACAAGCGCGACATGGCTCCTATGGTCTGGGGTTACATCAAGTCCCGTGAGACGGCTCGCCGCATGGCTTCGTACGCGGGCGAGGTCACCGCGATGCACCCTCACTTCAACTACGACTCACCCGCTCGCGCGTTCGACCTGGACCTTGCCACAACCAAGGCGTACGCCGGTGAGAACCACATCAGCGCCGGTATCCAGCACGGTAAGTTGGAACTTTCTTCAGTTAATGGCACCGGGGTTCGATAGATGCTGACATAGATGTGTAGGATCGTGGTCCCACCATCTGGAGCCTGGCGAGGCACCGAACTCCTCGTACCTGAACTCGAACAAGCAGGAGATTCGCAAGCCCATCAAGTACAGCTACCGCGATATCGAGCACATTGAGAAATGGGGTGAGTTCCATGCCGCGGATATACATTTAGAGGGAATTTCTGACTGGATATGCCACAGTGCAACGCCATGTTGAGACCACCTGGCACTGCCTTGGCACTTGCAGCATGGCCCCCAAGGAGGGCAACTCAATTGTCAAGCATGGTGTCGTTGACGAGCGCCTGAACGTCCACGGTGTGAAGAACCTGAAGGTCTGCGACCTTTCGATCTGCCCTGACAACGTGGGCTGCAACACTTACAGCGTAAGACTCCCCTCTCTATTTTCCCCAATCTTTAATGCTTCAAGACTAACGTACCCTCCAAGACTGCCCTGCTGGTCGGTGAGAAGTGCTCCGTCCTCGCCGCTGAGGATCTCGGCTACTCTGGCAGCGCCCTCGAGATGAGGGTCCCTAACTACCACGCCCCCGGCGAAATCGTCAACCTGTCCCGCCTGTAAGGGAAACGACGAATATCGGGAGGACACACAAATTGTGAGAGAGACTTGGAAAGAAAAAGATTGCGATCGCTCTCTTTCGTTCTCTCTCTTTCTCCTTCGGAATTGGCCGTAATTTCTTGGATTCTATATCCATTTTGGTGGAAATCTCTCCCTGGCATATTACCTTCCAATCGTTTCTGTCCACTACCTGATGCATACGCATGTTAAGACGGGAACGTGTCTAGGCTAGTAGCACAGCCTCTTGATGACCTGTATCTGGTTTGCAATGTGGCGAACCAGTTGATTTTCATAGGTGATGACGTGAAATGAATGCATTGTTTTCTTTTCTTCTCCTTCACTAGACTTGTTGAAGATCTAGTATTATACAAAAGAACGTAGTCTGTAGTTGGCATTTCCTGATCTTGTGGAGACTTTCCAGTAGTTCTGAGCCAGTCCCCCAGTGACTTGTCATTCCGGACTACTTCATAATTAGGCTACTTTTCTCTCTGGCACTAATAGTTATGGTCAACCTTACTCTGTTCATGGAAGCGAGCTCCCAGGATTAGACAAGTGTCCAGATGAGCGGATCATAAATCCGATTAGGATGAAAAATCATAGTCTCTTTGCTTCCAGGAGGACTTCGAAAGAGTTTTGATGAATGTATATTGTCATCCTCAGCCCGTTACAATCTATCTCAGACCAAGATGGATTCTGGAAATACCATAGAGCAGGCAAATCAATGTAGCCAGTCGATTGACCCAGCCGTCTACTCCTGCATGCATTGCACGTAACCATGAGGCTCTTTTATGCAGAACTATGTACTATATGATCTAACCCAAAGGCTCCCGCTCTTGTTATATATACATATGGATTGGAACTTTTTTTTCCGATTTTTATATTTATATTCCTACACAATCTCGAGCTCAACTCTCTGCCGCAAACGTGTGTTCGCCATTTACCCTTGGGATCGTGATTTCTAACTACCTCGCTCATTTGAACAAAGGGCCTAGCGATGACAGTAAAAACCGCAGCGCCTGGTATCATACTCTTATCATACTGAAGGACAAGATCTATGTTGACCAAAGACAGCGGGGGATCTCGCCGCTCGTTAACCAAGTGGGGATGGGTGAGCGGTTGGCGCCGGCGTCGGAACGGAGAACTGAGATGCTCGTCCCTGAATGTCCTCGGGTCGCCCGCTGTGGAGACCCCGGGTCGTCTTGCTAGGTCTCCAGGCTTGCGCCACGATTATCTCCGGGTCCTTGGCAGACGTTTCATGCACGACTGCTGTTGAACAGTCCCAGCACGGTTCAGCCCTCTTGGGGGCCGATCTGGAGCGGCGACAAGGATGGCCTTCCTAGCTCGGACAAACCCCTGCGCGATGCTCGGCAAACCGGCACGCATCCATCACCAGCACCCTGGCTGAATCGCTGTTCGCTGCGGAATTCCTCACACATTTCCGTCAGAACGGCGGCCGTCACTGGCAGTTCTTGTTCTTCGATGGATAAGTTTTGGGAGATCAACGCTCTCCGGAGCATTATTATTAATCGACCCCAGAAACCTGTCCCGACTGCGGAGCCCCCGACGGCGCAGTGGACCTGATACAATGCCGGTGTTCGACGTCTGGCCTTCTGCAGCCCTGTTCATCATTGGCTCGATCCTTGTTGACGTGCGAACACTTAGCACACCAGTATCGCCAGCGTCCATATGGCAAACCTCGACTTGGGGTGCGCTGGTACAGAAGATATCAAGGATATCAACACTTCAAAGGAAGGAAACAAGCAAAGACTTACTAGCAGAAAAATGCGCCGGCTGATATTACAGCACACTGATAGCCTCAGAATGAAAAGAAGAGATATAGATCGGAAAGCAACGCGCGTTGGCGCCCTGAGATTGACATTGGCCTGTCGCCCCACCACGGCGTTAATTCCGGTGTGGGAAGCCACAAGGTATGGCGCAAACCGACTACGCCAGTGCCTCTTCTGGTCGACAAACTGATAAGTGCTTAGGTAGGATCTGAGATGGGCGGGACTCTGACAATCTCAACCTTCTTATTCTTGTTGTTGCGCCACTGGCATTTTGTATGCTGTATTCTGCCTTCCTCTGCTAGTCCAGTGGTAGACTGTTTTGCTGGTTTTGGGGTCGTTTATAGTATTCATAAGCATTCTCGGTTTGAGTGAGGGCCGTAGCCTGAGCGGGAGCAGGTTCGCATCAGCCTGGGAACAGTAGCTGCTCTCCCTCCTTGGGCCTCCAGCTTCAGATGTCTTCTCCGGCGCAGGATCAGTCTGAATCCAGAAAATATGTGGAAGAAATCAACGGTCGCGCATCCAACGATTCTTCTATCGAGACCATTTCAGAAGAGAGTCTTGAAATCACCAATGATCCAGGGAAGGCGCTGACGCCGCAAATATCCGGTGCGTCCCAACCATCCTTGGCTCGAAAAGTTACCTCAATCGGCACAACTGGCACTACCGATCCGAACTTCGAAGTCGACTGGGAAGATGAGAAAGACCCCGCGAATCCGAGGAATTGGCCTCTTGCCTATAAGGCCATGGTTATCGGCTTCTTATCGTGGAATACTTGGGTGGTGTCAGTCCGAGTTTTATTTGTTCACTTCCGCTGGCGCTTTGGCTGACAGGACGGCTTCAACAGTGTTCTATATTCCACTTCGTTTACCGCTGGTATCGCTGACATTGCGACCGAGTTTAATACTTCCGAAACAATAGTTACTCTGGGGTTGACATTTTACCTGGTTGGGCTGGCAGTCGGCTCGGTCATATTGGCTCCCCTGAGTGAAACATACGGTCGAAAGCCAGTGTCCGTGATAAGCCTATTCATCTTCGTGGTGCTAATAATACCCTGCGGACTCTGTCACTCTGTTGCAGAGCTTATTGTTATGAGGTTCATCGGTGCGTTCGCCGGGAGCGTTATGGTTGCCAGCGCTCCAGGTATGGTTGCGGACATTGTGGATGATGAGCACCGCGCGTTGGCTTTCTCCATATGGAGTGTCGGCCCGCTGAATGGACCAGGTATATATGTAATCCGTGAGAATAGGTTCACTTGTTCGTGATCGCTGACAAGCCGGACATAGTCTTCGGCCCAATTATAGGCGGTTTTGTGACGCAATATCTAGGCTGGAGATGGACGAACTGGATTTCCATGATGCTCGCGGGCCTTGCGTTATGCTTCTCATGCATTATTCAAGAGACATATGCACCCGTGTTGCTGCGGAGAAAGGCGGCTCGGATGCGCAAAGAGACCAACGATTCACGCTGGTGGAGCCGATATGACCAAAAAGCTGACATTATCGAAGTCCTGAAGATCAATCTTGGAAGACCATTCGTCATGGCCGTCGTCGAGCCCATTTGGTAAGACCCTGCCCTTTTCTTCTACGGGCAGCACTTACAGGGACTAACCGTTCGCTAGCATCTTCTGGAATATCTATATCTCCATCGTATATGGTATTCTCTACCTGTGTTTTGTTGCTTATCCGATCGTGTTTCGTCAGATTCGCGGCTGGTCCACCGGAATCTCGGGACTGGCCTTCATAGGCATTGGGATTGGCTCTCTCCTGACCGCTGCGTTCGAGCCGCTGCTACGTCGCTTGATAAACAGTCATAAAAAGGACCCGGAGACCGGGAAGATACCCCCCGAAGCGATGGTATCCGTTGTCTGCATCGCTGCAGTCCTGATCCCGATAGGGGAGCTCTGGTTCGCCTGGACCTGCGCCCCAGCGTCGATCCACTGGATTGTCCCGATCATCGCGGGCATCCCGTTCGGAGCAGGCAACACGGGCGTCTTCATATACGCGACCAACTACCTCACCTACAGTTACGGCATCTACGCCGCGTCCGCCCTGGCCGGCAACTCGGTCATGCGCAGCATCCTCGGCGGCGTTTTGCCCCTCGTCGGCCCTTACATGTACGCGGGGATAGGGCCCAATTGGTCCGGCACCCTGCTGGGGCTGCTGGAAGTTGCGATCATCCCGATTCCGATAATCTTCTACAAGTATGGGTACAAGATCCGGCGGAAGAGTGCGCTCATCAGGACGATGCAGGAAGACAAGAAGAAGCTGGACGGGAAGCGGAAAAAGAGAGAGCAGCAGCAGCAGGCTGAGAGAGATTTGAATGAGAAGCAGAAAGAGAAAGAGACGGAGGTGGTATAGAATGGGGCCTCCCTCTCTCGTTTTTAAAGATTCAAAAATGTCCACTTGTATCATTTTTATGAAGGATGGGCGACCATGACTGACCATAGCGAAGGCGTCTTGTGGGTTATTCGGCCACAATATGAGTAACGCAAATTCATAGCGACGGTATCGGACTTCATTGGAGTATGCTGATGTATGTATGTATATAATTATAGTGGTACATAGAAAAGAATGATAATGAAAAAGTTCCATTGTTCATTAAAGACCGTCTCATAAGTGGTACGAGCCTCCGTCAGTAGACTGTCTATTCGGCTGGAAACTACGGAGAACTCCACTCTCGAAAATGGGCATGTTTGGAGCGGTGAGACATTATATATCCGTATTATTTACGCTCTAGCTTTCAGCTTTAGCAGGACCCAAAATTGGTCATTTCTGAATATCGGACAGGTTCAGAGATGTGAAATACGAGCCAAATCCTAGCATTATATGTATGCTCCTTGACCTCAGCTTTGGGAGCAAAGTCCGAAATAGCTCAACTGTCTCGCTAACTCGGCCTTGGAACCCTCCTATCCACCTCATGCGAGTCTCGCAGAATCCGCTCGTAGTCGCCGACACGGACCGCACCGGCCGAAAACACCATCACGGCTTCAATGTATATAGAGGGAGAATTCAGTCTGAAACCCTTCTTGTGAGGATTACTGTCGCGCTCGCTTCCCCTCTCCCTGACGTACCCAAGCACATTGAGCCACGCACCCACGCGGAGATCCTCCGCCTTGAGGTCCTCGAGGAGGTTGTTGATGTCGACGGGGACGGACGGCGGCTCTTTATTCTTGGCAGCAGCTGACGGAGGAGGGTAGTTGTGCTCGAGGATGAGCTGGCCGGTGGAGACGTCGTATCTCCGTACGCTGCAAATGTTTCATCAGTATACGTACATGTACTTACCTAGGAGATCTATCGACGACTCGGACGTACCAGCCAAGAAAGCGGACCTTGGAATGGACAGGCACAGACGGAAGCTCCGAGAGAAACACCCGTCTCGTGGGGAGTGGGGTGCTCATCCCAGGAATCCCAGAAGGCGTGACACCACCACCGTACAGGGAGGCGTCCACGCCATGGCGCGGATGATAGACGGATGTGCAGACAGACGGACCTTGCTCGGTGCCAGGTCAAGTCCGCGCGATCGTGTCATAACATATAAATAAACTCCTCCGATTAGATAGATGGAACAGGTGCCCGCGCGCGCGCGAAGGTGGGATGTCCGATTAGGCTCTGTCCACGTGACCTGCATGCTGCGATCGGTTTAGCGCCGTATGTCATAGGGCCGCCGGCGGGCCTGGACGACCGACGACGAGGGGAAAGCCAACGTCCAGCAGCGCTCCGCATCCCTCTGCTATCGCCAGGCAACGCCGTAAGCGACATCTGCACCGGATCGAGGGCTGAGTGTGTTTTCCCGTCATTCTGTCGGCTGTCCTAGATTCCCAGGTGCATTAACATCTGGCCGGACCCGTGCCGTTCTTAGGTGCCCAGTCGCCGTCTGTCTCTGCGCCGCCCGCCTATTTTCCTTTCTTGACTTACACGAGATCTTAGCACCCGTCCCCGACGCCGCCGCCGGAGTCACATCGTCTGGAGATCGAAGTATACCGTTACAACCGACTTCTTAACCCCGCAGATATCTACTCCATTTTCTCATTTTTTACAGACACAAACCACCGTCAAAATGTGGTCCTGGTTCGGCGGTTCGGCCGCGCAGAAGCGGAAGGATGCGCCCAAAAACGCCATCCTGATGCTGCGGGGTCAGCTGGACATGCTGCAGAAGCGGGAGAAGCATCTGGAGAATCAGATGGCGGAGCAGGATGCGATTGCCAGGAAGAATATCACGACGAATAAGAATGGTACGTTGCAGCCGGGTCGTATACATATACCCTGGCCTTCTTCCACCGGAGTATATATCTGATAGTACGAGGGAATATTGGTTACTGACGTATATCTATCGCGATCTAGCCGCCAAGGCCGCCCTCCGACGGAAGAAGGTCCACGAGAAGAACCTCGAGCAGACACAGGCGCAGATCATACAACTAGAACAGCAAATATACTCGATCGAAGCGGCAAATATCAACCAGGAGACCCTCAACGCGATGAAGCAGGCCGGGCAAGCGATGGCGCAGATCCACGGCAACCTTACCCTCGAGAAGGTCGACGAGACTATGTACGTCTGCGTTATCTCCCTCTTCCCGCGGGTTGTACATCATATGCTTCAGCAACGCTAACGAGCCACGCACCTGTCCAGGGACAAACTCCGGGAACAACATCAGCTCAGCGAGGAGATCGCCGCCGCGATCACGAACAACCCCATCGGCGAGCAGCCCGACGAGGACGAGCTCGAGGCCGAGCTGGAGGGTCTGGAGCAGGAGGTCATGGACGAGCGGATGCTCAAGACCGGCACCGTCCCTGTTGCAGATCAGATCACCAGGCTGCCTGCGGCGGCGAACGGAGAGAGTGAGTTTATGCCCCATGTTTCGATGTCCTTCTGGATCGTGGGCTGCATTTACTAACCATGATTTTCACCCAGTCAAAGGCAAGGCGAAGCAAACGGAGGAAGAAGACGAGGAAGCAGAGCTCGAGAAACTGCGGGCGGAGATGGCCATGGGATGAGCAAGCTTGTCATTCCATGCATGCATGATGTTCAGATTTCTACTTACGCATTGTTGAATTCCCTTTACCTTCCTTGGCTGGCTGGCTTGTTTTGGGTTGTGCCATGCCAGTTGAATGAACACTTCGCGATAGCCCCGTCTGTCTGTCCGGTCTGATCCCAACAGCTACTTTTTTTGTGTGTGTCGTATATTCGTCGTGTGTGTCGGCGTAATCGGTTAATATTGTCCGTCTGCTTCTGCTCTGCTATGCTCTGCTCTTCGTTGTCGTCGGTGTTACGTTATGATGAATAATGCCATGGCTGTTTAAACGTTGAAGTTGTCGTTCCGGCTGGTACAGTCCAGAACGGTACTATCGTCATCTTATTATAAAGTCGTCATGAAGCAAGCAAGCTGTCATTGCTGATACTACTATCTATGCGCTCCTCTACCTTTTTTTCCCTTCTTCTCCTTCTCCTACTTTTATTCTGAATTTTCATAGGCGCAGTACAGTACATACCTATCCACCTACCTTATCTTCACACGCCTGCTTCCGTCAGGCAGGGTCTGAGACAGAATAAATAAAGATGAAGATAAATTGGACTGTTAAATTAAAATCTGACCCAGGACTACTACTACTCCGATCGATTGGAGTAGTAGAAGCAATTCTAGAGTACTACAATCGCGTGTATACATATATACACAAACCGCGTACGATTACCAGCGTCACACTGCCGTGCCCTGCGTCCTGTTAACACGTTTCACCCCAGCCGCCACACCCTGTCGGCTCTTCCTCGAGGCTTCATGAAGAAGCCCCGTCGGCTCGGCTCGGCTCTCAACCCTGGATGCAGGTTCACAGCTGGTATATGTATCGTATCAATCGAGACTGACTGACTGACTGACTAGCCAAGGGAAGAGAGGTAACTGTCTGTTACTGCTTGTTGGGTTAGGTTAGGTTAGGTCGTCAGGAGATAGATGTCTGATCTGATCTCATCTCATCTCATAGTAATAATTATGATAATTATTAACCAAGGACTTATTCATTTCGCCCCACCACTCTCTCTGCCTCTCTATCTATTTATGCTGTCTATATAGAATGAATGAATGAATCAATCAATCAATCAATCAGCGCCTTGGGATGGATCTCTCCATCTTATCATATTATCCCAGCAAAGAAACAAGCATGCAAGCAAGCAAACAGACCAACCAACTACTAACTCCGCAGGAGGCACCTAACATGACATACTGTGCTGTAGAGCGGGAACATTTTTCCCCCTTCTCCATCCCCATCCCCATCCAGATTTCATTCTAGGTCTATTCTTTCTTTCTTGGTAGCGATTGAGCGATCCAATTAATCAACATTAAACCAGTGACAACCAGTAAGCATCCAACTCTACATGTGTAATGTAGCCTGCTACAGTCTGATCCTAACTGCACAACAAACATTGCAGCCTACCTACTCAAGACCCCCAAGCCCCAAGGGCAGGCGGGCGTTTACTTACTACCGATCCACCCACTTAAAGCATAAACAAACAACCAGCAACAGCAGATAAGGGTGTTCAGGTATGTTCTAGTGAACCACTGAGTGCATCGTCATTCCCTTTCGCAGAATATTCAGAAAAAAAAACTCTTCTATCCATACATGCAACGGTCCAGTCCGGTCTAATCCGATCCGGTTCAGTCCCGAGGTTCCATAGAAAATTAATGTAGTTCAGTTAGTTCAGCTCCATCCATCCATCCATTCATCTATCTATCTAATCTAGTTTTTTTTCTGGTCTGGTTCGTCTTCTCCTCTCCGCAGGCTATCGATCAATATCAGTATCAACGAGCGAAACAGACGCTGAAGCTTTCTGTGATGTTCTTTTTTGTCATTTTACCAGCAAGTTCTGCTCTTTGATGATGACGACGATGCCACGAGGGGATCTGAACCAAACCACTAGAATAGAGTAGAGTGTCATAGAATAGAGGAGGCAAGGTAGGTCAGTGTGAGAGTGAGGAAGAAACTTTTGTTTATCCTGCCGCGGTTTTCATCTCGATGGATGTCAAAAAACCAACCCCAATGGCACTCCGGCTAAACGCTCTGGAGATGCATAAGCAGGACAGGCCCATAGAAAAGGGGGAAACTAAAGAAGAAGCTCACTCTCGCTTCAGGCAGAGTCAAAAAACATGCCAGCCAGAGAGGAAAAGTAGAGAAAAACCCAAAGTGGATATCATCGAGGAAATGCCGTAACTCGTGCTCATGCATTCGGTGATTAGAAAAGGAAGTCTCCCCGGGCAATGAAAAGATCCCAGCGTGATGCCAACTCCCCTGGTTCCGGAACATAAATCGCAGAATACCAGCCTCCGCCCAACCAACGCAACAGACCGCAAGAATGTAAATGCCCAAAACCCCATAGCCCAGTTCGTAAGTCGTGCAATCAACGACTGAGGGCGACCACGACCAGAAGATCAAAAGGGAAGAAAGGAAAAAGAAAAAAAAAATCCACGCTCAATCCGTCGGCTGAAACGTCTCGACCCCAATCTACTGCTCCTTTAAGCTCCCGATCAGATTCCTCAGCGCATCCATGATGACTGCTTCGTCCTTGGGCTCGCCTCCGGGGAAGGAGCTCTCTTTGGCATCACCGAGAACCCGAGCGCGTGCGCTCTTCAGAACCTCACGGATATAGTCCTTGTCTTCATAATCTTCGATAAGGGCGGCCTCAAAGTCGTCGACAGCCTTGTTGGCTCGCTCAGTGAATGACATCTCGTCATCCTGGACCGGCGCCTGATTCGACTCCGCTGGATTCGGGTTTGGATTGGGCGCCTGTTGCATCTGAGGAGCTTGTGGAGGAGGTTGAGGCTGAGGCGCGGGGTTGACATTGGAGAGCGGCGACGGATTCTGCGGTGCATATGGGGACTGATGCTGCTGTGGAGGCACCGCCCCCGGCTGCTGGGTCTGTTGAGCTTGCCGCTGGAGCTGCTGTAGCTGCGGCGGAGGATCAGATGCATAAGGAGAAGTGTACGTAGCAGGAGTCGCCGCCGGCACAAAGGCTGGAGGAAGGTTGTTCCGTATAGGAGTCGGGATGGAGAACTGGTTTTGGGCAGGCGGATAGGGACTCGAGTGCTGAGGCGTGGCAGTTGGCGCGCTATAGGGATTCTGAGGGACGGATGGAAACTGAAATTGCTGTTGATTGCGCATGTGCGCTCGAACCCCGGGCTGATTCGCATACGTGTGCGCCGGCGGGGGCATGTAGTGCTGCTGGGTGTTGTTGGCCGGGGCCGGCGGAGGCTGGGACGGCGGTGGAGGCGATGGCCGCCGTTTCTTCTCCTTCTCGACCGACGCGCCTGGACGCAGCTGCCACGACCATCCCTTGCCATCTCGTTCCGCATGCATGAAGAGGTGGCTGTTCCCATTCAGGTTATGCCGCACGCTCGACGTCCAGCCCTCCGTCTCACACTTGAACCGGAAATACGGATACTTCAGCTTGAGGGCGCGGTAGATCTGCTTCAGGGTCAGCGGAGTCCCAGCCTCCGTCAAGGCATCGAAGATCAAAACGGCATAGTTGTAGGGAGGTTTGGCAAGGTCTTCGGGCGTGTAAGCGGATTCGGGTGGATAGTTTGGTGACGGCGAGCGAGATGGCTTGCGCTTCTTCGGGGGTGGCGGCTTGGGGCATTCCTCGGCAGGTTGCTGTGCAGTACCAGCAGCCTCGCCGCCCTCGACGGAAGGGATAGGGACGTCCGCAGATGTACCATCCGGCTTCTTTCTCTTGGTATATTTCCGTTTCTCCGGCTTCGCGGCCCCGTTCTCGCCAGCCTCGTCCTTGCGCGGCCGCCCGACCTTGGATCTGCTTGATGGAGGCGGAGTGACACCACCGTTTGCCTCGCGTTTTGCAGCAAGCTTCTGCTCCCTGGCGATTTCTGCGCGTTCCCGCTTCGACATGATCCCGTCCTTGGGAGGTCGTCCCGGTCCGCGGCGTTTGACTGGCTGCTGAGGTGTCTCTGGAGGGGCTTCAATCGAGGGTCTGGGCTTCTCCGGGTCTGGCTGCTCCTTGGTCTTCAAGACGATCTTGGTCACCTTTGGTCTCTCCTTATCATCCTGACCTTGGGTGCCGCCATTCTCAACGCCATCCGCGTCGCCGTTCGCCTTCCCGTCCTCACCAGCTGCAGCAGTTCCAGCGGCGGCATTCTCGTCCTCCTCCATGTAGGAGTCATCAACTCTATCAGCACCCGTCTCGCCGATCGGGACATCTGGAAGCAAGAACCGTATCCGCACTCCTCCTATCTGGATGTAGTCGCCGCTGTGCAGCGGTCTGATCTGACCCGGCGCCAGCCAGTCGGCACCTATGAAGGCACCGTTTCTTCCAATCACCTCCATCTCAAAGAGGTTCTTGTCGAAGTTGTACGCGATCTTGACGTGCTTCCTCGAAATCCCTCGATGCGCGGCGGCACTGCCATCGGCAGATGCCGGTGGATGGATCGGGATCGTTGGACATGCGTCGGGGGAAGGGAGCAAAGCCAATGTATCAACGGGCTTTGCGTCGCCATTGCCTTCGTATAGCGACTGCATGGCGAGAGCGTTGTAATCCGTATTGTTTGTTTGGAGGTGGGCCGGATTCGCGTGCAAGGGAGGACCGGAATACGACGAATTGGACGACTTTCTGCTGAGCTGCGGGGGCAAGTGCGGAGGGACATCCGGGTCGAAGCCCATGATACCGCCGCGATCACTCACAACGCTTCCCATGATTGCGCTCCCTTCTCGCTTCACCCGGTGTGGAGTGTGGGACCTGTGGCCACCACTGGAGCTTCTCGTCCTCGACCCCCTCCCCATGGCCTGCTTCGCCTGCATTTCCCGTTGGAGGGCAGCGCGAGCCGCCCGGACATCGCGTCCCAGGATGAACGAGTACGTGTTGACGTAGAAGTGGCCATCGTCGAACTCGAGTTTCGCGAAGGCCTGTATCCGGGGCTCCGAGCCCGCGATCGAACTGGCAGCATCGGGACACGGTTGACCTTGCGAGTATCCGGGGATGTCCGAAAGACCAGACATGTCAAGGTTTTGGGAAGCTAGGTAGGATGCTGTGAGGATTTCATTCTGCTGCAGCGCCTCCAAAGCGTTCTTCGGAGGGGCTGTCGGGTCGAGGTAAGGGAACGATTCCGTCTGTGCCTGCGATTTGGAGACAAGACGGTGCAGATCACCTGCGTCGAGGTTGGGTAGTTTCGACGACGCGTCTTCTTGACCAACAGGGTGCCCCTCAGGCACTTCCTGGTCCTTATTTATCTCCGGAAGCCCGTGGGTCTCTGATCCCAAGGATGTTCCATCCTGCGTCGCTGTCAATTCCGCAGGCGTGCTCTTCTCTGGCTCACTCGGTGACTGATGGGGCTGTGCCACATTGTTGTCAGCCGGGGGATCTTCGTGAGGCTCCTGTTTGGGTTCAGGTTCCTGCGCCGGAGGAGCTGGAGGCTGGTTCCCGAGGAGTTGCGCGAGGAGCGAACTCGCAGCCCACTGCTTGTCCAGTTCACTCTGTTTCTGGCTGTCACCTGTCGCAAGACCATCAGTGGGATTCTCTAGCACAGCTCGCGTCCGGATCATACCTGACACCGCGGGGGGCTCGTTCTGGGAGCCGTCCATCTGGCTCTGCTCCGCGCGCATTGCGGAGTCGTTGCGGGGAGATGCGATGTCATTCTGCGGCTGAGCACCGGGGTAATCGCAGAGAGACATGTCCGGACCAGGGTCCGGGGGGCGATGGCCCACTGCTGGCGCCGTCATGGTCTGCGACGACGACATGACACGCTGCTGCCAGGGACCGAGAGCTGGGGGGACGACGAAGCTGGGCGGTGAGGTGCAGCCATGTGAGGAGCAAGTGACATGCCGGGACGTTTTTGAAAAGGCGTCCCTGGCGCCTGGCGCCCGCCGTATCCCGCGCGAAATCTTGGCGCCGCGTGCCTGGACGGTCGCCCGATCGGGCAAGGCGCCGCTGCCTCAGGCCTGCGGTCTCTGGCATCTCGCGACACCACGCATCGCTGCTTCACGGCGTCTCCCTGCTCTGTGCTCGCCCTGCACAGGGCTCTCTCCGCGACGTTTTGTTTCATCGCCCCCAGGGCTGCCAGGGGTGCTGTTGCGGCCGGTCTCCCCCCTGGCAGAACCATCCGCCTGCCGAACGAACCCCTCCTCCCCTCCGGCCGTTCCCCTCTCTGTTTCTGCCGGGTTTTTCTTCCTAGTCTGCCCCGCTCTTCCACCGGCCGATCCACTGGCAAACCCTTGCTGAAGACTTGGCCGACGGCTGCTTTGGTTGAAGCCACGTTCGCTGCCGTCGTCTGTTATCTGGCTGCCGTTTGGCTGCCTTTCTTCAGGCTACATGCACTACATCCACCGGAGCACGCTCTCTGTTGACGCTGCTGGCCGGAGCGGAGTCCATGTAGAAGATCTTCCTATCACCGCTCCAAGAAATTTCTCGAACTGAACCCAATTGAGCAGGGAACTATTCCGCGGTTCATGTTTCATGTCCTGCCGTTTCCCCGGAGTCGACCAGAAGTGGAAAGTTTTCTAGCCTCATCGCTGAGGCGGCTCTGCTGATCATCCGAGGACATAAGTTATCTAAGATCTATACACGTTTCTACAGGAGAATACATTCAATTGTTTCGAAGCACACGCTGTCTACAAAAATTTCTTGAAGGGCGCCTAATTCTTAACGAGCATAACTTGCAGGGAGAAACCTGGCGCATTTGTTTCTCTTCTCCCAAGTACCCAATATCAATATCTAAACAAATGCCACCAAAATCGAAAAGGAAAGAACCCGCAGCCAAGCCCACCAAAAGCTCCGGCTCCCAGCCTCCTAAGAAAGATGCAGAACAGAAACCACAACCCCCAAACTGGCCTCTCCTCCGGCCCCTCGTCCCCGCCTCCGACCTGACCCTCGAGTCTCTCCTCGAGGACCAGATCTACATCATCCGCAACTTCTTCACCTCGACCCTCTGCAAGAACTACGTCTCCTTCCTGTCCTCCCTCCCGCTGGTCACCACGCCGGGGAAGCCCAAGAAGGGGGAGGCCGTGCGGGTCAACGACCGGTTCCAGGTCGACGACGCCGCGTTCGCGGAGACGCTCTGGAGCTCGACGGCCCTGAAGGAGCTCGTCGAGGGCAGTCTTCGAGACAGCGATGGCAGTCAAGCAACGATGCGGAAGATGTGGGGTGGAGAGCCGTTGGGGTTGAACCCGAACATACGCATATACCGGTACAAGCCGGGGCAGTTCTTTGCGCAGCACTGTAAGTATAGCAATGATATTGTCAATGATATAGACGAGATTGAGTCCTGTCCCGGCCCGCATCACTCTCTGGTCCCTCTATTATTATTTCCTTCCATGTACTGCATCGTATTTCTCGGTCTTTCTCCCGCCCTCCTTCCGCTCCCCTCCCCTCCTACAGTTGCCCCGCCGCCCATACATAAGTCCGGTATCGGTTCTTGCATCACCCGACGATCTTCTTTCTACTTCGAAGAAGCTTGAATAGTTCCTTCTCCCGACCTTGGCGCCGTAATAATGCATAAATTCGCGGCTCCGGACCACCGCTCGGGTCGATGCACCCATCTTTGCCTTTCCCCTTTTCTTCCCTGTTCTCGCAAAGCCTGTATCCCAACCCAGCACTACAAGTCCTCACCACGAAGAAAGAACAAAAAACACCACAAACTCAATAAGTAAATCAGACACTCCTAACTGATCCTCTTATCCCGAACAGACGATGACTCCAACACCCTCACCTTCACCCCGTCAAACCCCAAAGCCAACTCTACCACTACCACCCCCGAACCTGCCGCCGTATCCGTGCCCGCCCGCACCACCTGGACCCTTCTCATCTACCTGACGGCCTGCGAGGGCGGCGAGACCGTCTTCTACCCGGACCCGACGGCGACGGACCGCTCGCCCAAACCGATCGCCGTCGCGCCCGAGGTGGGCATGGCGCTGCTGCACCGGCACGGGGAGCGGTGCCTGCTGCACGAGGGGCGGGAGGTGCGGAGCGGAGAGAAGTGGGTGGTGCGGAGCGATCTGGTTGTTGCGCGGTGAAGTAAGTCAAGCATCAAGTCAGGTTCATGTACATGTACATGCATGCATTACATGTATACAGTCCGTGCCTAGTCTTAAGGTACTGTACTGGACTGGACTGGACTGGACTGAATGGGACCCAGGGACCTGCTTGCCCTAGGTCATTTATCTAGAAGACTATCTATCTATATTGTGTCTCTCGTGATATCAGGATATTATTATGGCATGTGGAAGGAAAAAAAAAGGATAGGATAGGAACACGGTCTGTCAATTGGGAGGATATAGATGTAAGCCAAGCAGAGCAGACCTCAACCCCTACGATAGAAGCTGCTCAGAACCCGGTCGATGGTCACTTGAAAATAGTTCCATTCCAAGCCAAGCTCGGAACCTTTTTTTTTTTGAAAGAAAATCTACTACATGTCGGTTGGTCCTTCCTGGTTCTCCAGCTTTTACATACGAGGGAACGACGAACAACCCCATCACCGACGGCCGTTTCCAAATTTGGCCTCAGATATCTAGGTGCGTGCTGGACAACCTGGCATGCCACATTCGTACTTGGCAGCATGGCCATAGACCTCCCTTCCTTCCTCCCTCCCTCACTTACCACTCGCGTCCAAAAGAGAATCTTCTATTCTGTTCTGTTCTTCTTACGGAGACGGGAGACCAGACGATTGATGGATAATGATAAGGCATGAATGAATCAGATCCTGGTCCAGAAACAGGTAATAATATATGTATCAATATCAATATGAATAATAAGTGAATTCAAATTTCGCAAGCAAACAAGCATACAATGATAGATAACAGATTATACTAAAACGAAAAAAATGAAGAAAGAGATACCACCTGCGCTGCACTGCACACACATCCCATCGACCAAAATCAGATAAAATCATTCTCATAAATCGTCGTGATCCGGATTTCGAGAGTGGTTTTAAGTTAGGGAGGTAGGTTGGGTGGGTAGGGCAAGAAACTTTATAACTGGACAGGACAGGACGAGACAGACAGACAGGAATGAAGTGAAATGAAAGAAGGTCCACTAAAAATGATGTAAATAGGTAATTAGCAGGCAGGCGGTTGAGAACAGCCGGCGTAGGTTAGGTAGGTAGGTAGCCATTACAAACAGAACAGGTTAATAGAAGGAATACACGGATGAGATAAGGGAAAAAAAAAGACACAGATTGACGGACGACAGAGAGTCAGAGAGGAAGTACAGTCGAAGTGGATAGATAGATAGAATGCAGGGTAGGTAGGAGATAATTGGCGTGGGAATTTGTAGCGAACGAGTTCAGTCTGAAAAAGAAGCACGCCCGGGCGAGGTGAAGGCGCGAGAATCCGTGTGGACCGCCAAGAGAGGGACAAATAGATGGAATGAATGAAGAGTGGATGGATGGATACTAAAGAAATACATGTGAGATGGACGGAAGGACAAAAAACAGGACAAAAAATGACAAGAGATCAGTCCATCGAGATACATGACCAGATCCAATCAAATCGGAGTGCCCCAGACACTCCCCGTTGACTGCTATTACGGCCCGTTAGTTACACGAGTTCGCCTCCAAATGAGCACTTGTTCCCCTAGCCAAGGTTCCGGTATACCAATATGAGAAAGCAGACTGGACCAAATCATTCAGACCCGTTCAGACCAGCAAATATGTCCATTTGAGCGATGACATTCATGCTTGCTAGCAGCGCGGTCCCATCAACCGATTTACTTATGACCTCAAGCTTCCATTAAGAGGTTTGAGGTCTCCTGAGATGGCCGACATTGTAATCCGTTCTCCTCATGATATCCTCAAGGGGCCCCAGCAATCTCTTGAACCCATCCCTCCCAAGTCTCGCAACCTTTACCTCAGTCTTGGAGATGACGCTGGCCGCTCGGGGCTTATTATCCAGCAGCGCGAGCTCTCCAAAGTAGTCACCTCTCTTGTAAGACCTGACTGGCCCTTCCGCGCCCTCCTTGAACGCCTCCGCGATACCCGACTCGAGAAGGTAGAAAGCATCGCCCGGATCACCTTCGCGGATGATGGTGGCACCCGCGGGGTACTTGATCGTATCAAGAGCGTCTGCGATCTTGGAGCGCTCGTACGGCTTGAGAGATGACAGTAATGGGACTTCTTCGAGGAACGCTTCGTACATGCGACGCCGTTGGAACGCCGAATCCATGAGTATTCGACGGAACGTGACGCGGTCGAGCGCCCAGAGGGTGCTTTTCGGGTCCGTGGACACGACTGTCGCCGCCCGCGGAGCATTGTACATGAGTGCAAGCTCACCAAAGGACCCGCCGGGTCCGATCGAGTTGACCTTGTTGCCCAGACCATCAGGACCGGGCTGTACTGAGCCTGACGGGTGGATGTAGACGTCGAAGTGGCCTTCTTCGACGATGTAGAAGTAATCGCCCGCGTCTCCCTGCGTGATGACCTTGATGTCCTTCGCCGGTATGGGTTTCTCGACCAGAGCGTTGAGGACCGTCTTGAATTGCTCATCGTCCAGGTGGGAAAAGAGGAAGTTCCCGCTCACAGCGGTCTTGAGCCGCGCGAGCTGTTCCTCTGTTTTGGGATGGAAAGGCGGCGTCCAGCTATCAGTGCCGGTGGACGTGGGATTGAGTGATTCTGCAGAGACAGACGTACGGCGGCCCAGTGCATAGTTGTTTGGGAACCCTTCATTCGAGGAGCCCCCGGTTGGGCGGAATGCGTATGGAGGAGCTGTTGGGTCGTCCTCACCCTCGTTCATACCTCCCCAAGGGGGGTAATCTCCGAAACGATTCTCGTCTGAGCCTCCGCCAAATCCACCACTTCCCGAGAAGAGGTGCTCCGACGAGGGAGCACCCTCGCCGGAGTTCGCCGTGCGGAAGGTGGAATTCGTCGGCGATGTCACTTCATATTCCTCCTCCTCTGATATCCTCTCGAAGACAGAGCCGCCACTGGAGCTGCTGAAGGGGTTTGTGCCCGGGAAGGAGCTTGTGGCCATCTTCTCGCCGTAGGGGCCGGAGAGGCCACCGCTCCGGCCGCACTGACGTAGGAGTTCAGCGCGCTGCAGCTCCAGCCGCCGGTTGAAGAAGTTGGCACAGAATTGAAGGACGTCGGCCGGTCGGTGCTTGAGAACCTCCCGGTTGAGGGCGTCGAGCTCGTGCTGGTAGTCGGGAGGGAGTGAACTGAGCGACATTGGAGGTGAGCAGAGCAAGAGAGCCGAGGGGGGGAGTGGACGGAGAGGGATTTCTGGATCAGCGGGAGTGGGTATCGGGAGCGGTAGTCTAATTGGAGAACACGACGCGGTTGTCCCAAGGAATCCGGATCTGGCTGAGGTGCGAGGAAGGTCTCGAGGTCGGTCTGTTTGGACGTCCGCCGGTCAATCGCGGGGTGCACGGGTTGGTTACCGCTGGGCCTTGTTCAAAGGGCTGGCCGATACCCTGGTAGGCGTGAAAGCTAGGAACTATCGGTGGACGGTCGTCAACGGTCGACGGTCGACGGGGACGCCGGAGTGGAGGGGGATGGTTCTGGAAGGAGTGTATCAACGTGCTGCCGATCAAGGATGGAGTCTGGGGAGGAAGCCGAAGCTTCGTTGGACGAGTCAGCTTGGAGGAGATCCGGCATAGACGGAGGGACAGAGAGAGCAGCACCAGAAGGAGAGCGATGGACGCACTGCAGCAGGCAAGGAGGCCCTGATCCGGAGATCCTGGAGGCCGGAGAAGAAGGGATGTGCTGGGCTGTCGAGAGGGGGGTGGTGGGGAGGAGAAGCAGAGGTTGATGGGAGGGCGAGCTGGGCGGCGACCGTACCTGTCCTGTCCTGTCCTGGCCGGGGAGGTGCTGGCCGTCCCCAGGCGACCAAGGCGGCGGGAGGCATGGCTACAGCGCTCCGCCGACGGCTCTACTGGGTATGTATACTACTATCGCGTCTACCGGAATCGTCGCTTGTCACTGCTTTCCCCTCTGGAGGCACTGTGCTACCTAATGTGCTTGTACATCCATACGCAAGACATCTGGACACCTTCTGGAGACCCTTGCATGGCGCCTGTGCTGGCTGGCAGCGAGGGATTTCACCACCGTCCGGACGATGCGAGACGCGGGGTGCTGCGCTATCGTCCTGCCTCTGACGCGTGGAAGCTTCGATTACCCAGGTGTGATGGTTCCAGGTGTCTTCTAGAAGGCCAGGCTGGCCAGCGCTCTTCCCGCCCAGGCACGTTTTGTTCAACCACCAGCCAACTTTCCCCTTGCAACGTGCCAGAAACAAAGGGGTTGTGCTGGCCTTATTCTCGGTGAAGGTATTTGCGTATGGAACTCCCCATTCCGGAACGGTGATCAGCAGTCAGTCAGTGGATGCCCGTGGGCCATGGCATCCGTGGTGAACCCGGTTCGACAAGGTTGGCTGGTCGTGAAGGGCCCAGGGCAGCGCGACTCGGTAGACAGCCTCAGGGAAGCATGCCGGAAGGCCGCACACTCCCCCCATTCAAGGGAAAGGGTAAATTCAAGGACTCTTTCTTAGCCTCTGACCAGGACTCTAGTCGCCGGGCTCATATATCCGTTTTCAGCCCTGCCCCGTGGAGCATACAGACAAGAGGCGGGAGATCCGACGAGCTAGACCACCGGTGGCTCCAGTTACACCACACCATCGACCTTCCCGACGCCTCAAGGGTCCTCGGAAGAAGGCGTGCAGCAGAGAAAACGAGGCGATGGAGCTGTCAGCATCCCGATGCCCATACGTAGGGTGGAACACGGAATCGACTCTGTGGTCTCGGCCCTCTGGCTGGCATTCATTACGGTATGCTCCAGGGTCTGCAGGCAAATGAAGGGATCGGGTACGCAGATAGCGCTCCTCCCAGCCTCCTTGGGGCTTTGGAGAGCTTGGATCATCGGATGTCGTCAGAGGTGGATCCCGATAAGATGCCATTGTGCCTAGGGAGACTCGCTTGCTGCCTAGGTCATCGATCCTGAGGTCCCTCAACAGGCCTGCAGGAGCAGTCAGAGAAACTCCATTGGATCGCATGTCCAGTGCAGATATCACCGAGCTGTGTATCCTTGGCCGGGTCACTTGACGCGCGAACGAGTCGTCTTGGAGACTAAGAAACTCGCGGTGGTTGGCAGGGCGGCCGCAGGCAGGGCCGTATCCCACGGCGATTCGCAGTGAGTTGGCTGGACGCAAGGGCTCTCTGCTTCCGTCTGTCTCTCGACAGCCTGTTGATCCTCCTCTGGTTGTTGAAGCAGGCATCTTCTTTGCCCCTTTTGGGTGCCTCCTCCAGCGATCGCACCAGACGCCAGCGCGTGTGCGTAACCGGGAGGATCTGCGCCCCGTTACCGCCTGCCAGCCCCGCGTTCGCAAGCCTCCCAGGGCTATCTACTCTACCAACTCAACGACCAAACGCTGCCTACAGCCTTGATGGGCGGCGATAGGCTTCATATCTAGATCCAGTGCTCGACGGAACGTTTGCTTTCTTGATCACATCCATGGATCAGAGCTTTGGCAACACGAAGATGGGGACCTATGTCTTTCGATGGTATGTGGAGATCCATCCCCGTCTCGTCATCAGGACGACCAGAAAGGCCTCTCTTGCGCTGTCCCTTGGAAACTCTGATGGTCATCGCCAGCCAGGCGGCCGTATCGGGTCAGTCTGACGGTTTGGAAGTTCGCGGCTGACTTGACTACAGGGCCCACGCTGGGAACGAGGTGTACGTCACCGGCACCTTCGACGACTGGGGCAAGACCGTGAAGCTGGACAAAAAAGGTGACATCTTTGAGAAGGAAGTTGAACTCCCCGAGACGGACGAGAAGGTGCACTACAAGGTAGGCTCCAGCCAGATCCCACTATTTCCGGCGCCATCAAGCCAGAAGAAGTCCCCTCGTGTGTGACGGTTCCTGTCCGACGGTCGAACGACATTCCCCGCCTGAGGCAGCCACATTGTGCCCCTCAGCCTCACCCCTGGGCAAGGATGAGTGCAGAAATGCCCCAATAATCCTGCAGGGACGATGGGTCCAAGCAGAGAGCTGTGGAGAGAGTCCGGTCTGCCCCAGGGCTGAAGCGCTCCCGAAGCTCTCTTCCTGACGTCATTCCGCCTCTCCCGCCCCGAACACGAGGGGGCTGCTCTGTAACTTGAGCGCTGCCTCCCGTTTCCTGCCCGAATTTTTCCCTTTCTCTCTCTCTCTCTCTCTCTTTTCCTCTCGTATTGTCCGCTGACTTAATTTGCAACTGCAGTTTGTTGTGGATGGCAACTGGATAACAGACAGTACCGCGCGAGAAGAGGACGACGGTTGCAACAATATCAACAACGTCCTCCTCCCAGAAGAAATCAAGAGGCCGGCGCCACCGATAGAAGACGACACCACGACAGAAGACAGCATCACGATAGACGACGGTACCACGACAGAAGACGGTGCCGCGGCAGAAGACAGTGCTGCGGTAGAAGAGGGTGCCGCAACGTTCACAGGAGGAGCCGCGTCCGCGACAGTCATGTCCGGCGTTACACCTGACTCGACAACCGCTGCACTCGCCGCACAGGTCCCCAAAGAGTCGGAAAGGCGGCCGGAAGAAGCCCCCGGCGCCGCAACGATCTCTTCTGCCGCCCCCGAATCGACGACGGCCGAGCTTGCTAAAGAGGTTCCACTCGAAAATAAGGCAGAGGACTTGCCCGGTTCCTTCCCTGAGACGCCTGCTGCAAAGGAGCCTGAACTGTTCTCCGTCAACCCCATCCCGGCAACGAGCGGCATTGGCAACCCGGTGCAGTTGAGCCCCGGCGAGACAGTACCTCATCCTAGTACGATCACGACCAACACCGTCCAGTCCACCGTTACGACAGATCAGGCCGGCTACGAGCGGGACGCGAGCGCACCCATTGTTCCCGGCCTAGCTCCTGCTGAAGCTAGGGAAGGCGTGAGCAGTGCTTTCAATGTTCCTCCGGCAAATACAACCATCATCCCCGAGTCCAGTCTCCCCATGAGCCCACCGGCTACCGACACCACCGACCCAGGCGTGACCTTCCAGTCCGCCGCACCAATATCGACCACTGCCGCCCTGGCTGCGCAGGTTCCGCTGGAACCTCGCGACAAGGACAAGGGCAAGGACAAGCCAAACGGTGAAGCCGAAACCCCTGCGGGCGAGGTCCCCGACGTCGTCAGACGGTCCCTGGAACAGGCACATACGGAACCCGAAGCCGCAGCCGACGAAGAAGCCGTCGAGTCGAAGAAGGAGGTGGAAGACGAGCTCAAGGACAAGCTCAAGCCAGACGAATCTCTTGGCCAGCCGGCTCCTACGGACTCCGCCATCACAGCAGAGACCGCCCCCGCCCCGACTGACCACGACCAACTACAGCAGGCCGATCTGCCCGCCAGAGATAAATCCCCCGTCTCCGCCGCGGAACCGCCTCCTTCCGAACCGACCGTGACGACCGGCGTCGCTGAAGCCAAGACCACCGAAGTCTCTACCCCGAAAGACGCCGCCGCTGCGGCGCCTGCAGAGCCCGCAGAGGGCGCGGCGGAGGGAGCTGCTGCTGCTCCTTCGACTCCGACCCCGGCTCCAGAGGACAAGAAGGAGACAAAGGATACAGACGAGTCGAAGGACAAGAAGAAGAAGCGCGGCTTTTTCAGCAAGCTCAAGGGCAAATTCAAATGAGCGCCTACTTATTAATTTCTGTTTCCGTTTGAAGAAACAGACCAGACCAGAGGATCGTCAGCCAGAGCCAGATGCGATGCAACTGGTAAACGGGACGATGTTACTGGCTGAACTGACTGATTAAAACTGACTCATGAATGGACGAAATTGATGGAATGGAATGAAATTGGAGGAATAGCAGAGATACCCCAGGTATCTATCTATCTATCTATCTGTATCCACGACACGATCGATCGGTTGCTAGTCTCTGTTTGTCGGCTTGTTTTGTGTGTTTGGTCTGTTTGGACTCATGATCTCATACCTCCCGTGTTTTCTGTTTTGTTTTTGAGTTCGTTTCGCGCTGAGTTCAGCAAGCTCTGCTCATGCCTTGTTCCCTTCCCTCTACGTTATGTTGGTTTCTGGTTTCTGGTTTCTTCTTCTCGATGTGATGACATGCATGTTTTTTTTGGCTTTGGCTTCATACCACTCTCCTCCTCTTTTCTTTTTTCTTTTTTTGTTGATCATATCACATCACGATCACCCTACTGCGCTGTGCTGCGTGCTGCGCAAAATGAAGCATACGTCTTGTCCTGCCAAGGTCTGGGGCAGACTTGTCTCTTTGTCTATTGCTGATGTTGTACGCTGACTTTTACGAACTTTTGTCATTTACCCTATCTGCTTCAGGCACTTGTCTCTAGTTGTTACGAATGCGAGCAAATCAATTGAGATCAAATCAAGCATTATTGATATTGCATCTATAACCTATGCTTAGCCTATGGATACCAAACCATTAGCTACCTATCTATTTAATCTTCGAAATCAAAATAAAAGAAGACTGTCCCTCCTCTCCGAGCTTCCCATCCTTCCTCTCCATCTGTCTCCAGCTCCTCTCCTTCCTCAGCGTGTCCACGGCCCCTGTGCCCCGTGGCCACCGCGGTGCATGCTGGCCGCAGGGACCCGACGTCGGACCGGTGTTCGATTGTTTGTTGCGACCAACACGCCTGCCTGGAAGAGGGGCAGCATGTGCGAGTGCGAACGAGGACGTGGCCGCGGGGCAACAGGGGAGACAGAGCCAGCCGGGCCAACGGTGGAACCCGGCGCCGGAGGCATTGGCACGAGTTCCAACGCGTAGTCGAAGATGTTGGGATACGCCGGGCAGATTCGCCCGGGGCTCTGGGCCTGAGGAGGAGACACGGCCCCGTTGGCGGTGCCGCTGATCGCTGGAGGGAGAGGGAGGGCTCCTCCAGGACCCGCCGGAACGGTGTCCTGAAAGACATCCGCAGGCTGCGGCGACAACGACGGCGGCGGCGGACACCCTGCTCTGATCAGGTCCCACGGGACCCCGGCCGTCACGTACCTCGACCGGAGGGGGCTATTATTGCTATCATCGGCCGGCCTACGGCGGCGCGGCGGGCACCTGGAGTAGTTGTCCAGGGCCGACTGCCAGATGATGTCCGGCCTTGCCTTCCCTCCGGTGAGGTACGTGTATTGGCTCCGACTGAACTGGAGCGCGTGCTCGGGGAACCCGGCGTGGGTGTAGTAGAGCTCCGGGTTGATTTTGCACCCGGACTCGGCGACCCGCTGCAGCTGGGAGAAGATTGCAATCGCTGTGCTGGGGTGGTCCACCGCCGTTGGTGTCGTTGGTGTTGTCGTTGTCACCGTCCTTGTTGTCGTCATCGTCTGAAAGCCGATCTCCTGGTATGGGTTCATTTTGAAGATAATTTTCAGAAGAAGAGAGCCGTATATACCTATCTAGGTATGTTGGGCGGTACTTGATAGCTCCTCAGACAGACTCTGCGAGAGCCGAATAATAACTGCAGCAGGAGACGACGAACTGACGAACGGAGATTTCGTTTTGCTGCTCTGCTGACTCTGCCTTTGATGCGAATCAGGGAGTCGGTCCGGTTTGATTGTGTCGTAAGTGTGAAGAGAATAGCCGTGCGCTGTGTCGTTCTGCTGTCAGAAAGAAGAGCCAGCTCCTTCCTGCACAGTGTTCTCAGGAAAATCGATTATTGTCTTTCTAAGGAGGTCGACAGATTGCAAGGAGCTCGGAGAAGAGGAAGTGAAGAGTCGTGAGTTGTGTTCGCAGTGAGAAAGAAGCTCCAACAGGAGAACCTGGCAGCGTTGATCCAACGAGTACTGTGACCTGCAAGAATCCACTATTGTCCTTTTATCCCTCACAAGATTTGATTTTAGCTGTAAGAGCAAGAAGCTGGAGGAGATGAGAGGATCAGAGGAGACTAGTCGTATGCTGTGTTGTGATCGCAGAGCAAGAAAGAGCCACCTGGCAGGAGACTTCCGGCAGGGTTGTCAACAGCGGCGGTATCTCGAAATATCGACAGTACCCGACAGGACCTTGCAACTCCAAAAGCAGATGGATAGATCGTAGTTGTGATCGTAAAGAGTGGTAAAAGGAGGAGAGGAACCGTGCGTTGCGTGGGTGTTCTGCAGAGCGAGCGCCTTCCTTTCCCGTGCAGTGATCTCGCCAAATCGACAGTGGTCGACCCTTGTGGTTCAGAATGTCGTTTAGAATGTCGATAGATGGATTCGAATCGTGGTCGTAATGTCTAAGGATCTTGGAGAGGGGAATAGGGGAATAATCGACTGCGTTGTTGCTGTTTCAAGAGACAGAGAGCTCGTTCCTCGGTGGTGATCTCGCAAAGCTCGACCAGACTACTGCTCTCGTGATCCCAGAAATTGATAGATAAACCGTGACCGTGACCGTATGGAGGATCTTGAAAAAGAGAACAGTAGTAGAGCAGAAAAGAAAAGTCGTGCGTTGCGTTGTGTTCTGCTGAGAGAGAGGAAGGGCAAGCAAGTAGCACCTTCCTACCGCGTGATCGCGCAAAGATCGATCATAAACAAGCCTCGTGACTTAGGAAATAGAAAGATTAGAAGTGCAGATTACTGAGTCAAAAAGAGAATAGATGAGTAGGAGATAGGATCGTGGTGAAATTTCCTGAGTGGACACTTAGGTATCTCTGCCAAAGCGCTAGATAGTCCTCAGGGGATCGGAAAGTACTGGTGCTGCTGCTAGACAGATGGTGTATCCCAGCGAGTTAGGGACGAGGGAAGTTGGTGGTGGAGAGAGTAGAAAGAGAGCAAGCAGAAGGATCTTCAGGATGGAGAGTTTAGAAATGGAGAGTAATTACTAGCCTATCTCTGGCAACCCAAGGAGGTCGATAGTGGAGAGAATACACGAGGGGAATTAGGATTTGAGAACGGAGAGTAGGTCGTAGCAGTCAGGAAGAAGGTTGATAGTGGAGAGTGTAGGAAGATGGGAGATTTCAGACTGGAGAGTAGTATCCGTCTTTGCTCTGCATTGTGAATTTTCGAGGTGGTTGGAAGTTTGATGGCAGTGAATCAAGGGCAGCTCAAACAACGACATGCTCCATTGAATAGCCCTAAATGTTATCGTGGTAGCGGAGCCCCTCCCCCCCCTCTTTCTTTCCCCCAGACTCCAGAGCTGCGCAGTTTGAATTTCCGTTACAACGTAGTATAAGTAGGTAGGTAGTCACTTCAACTGGTCTGCACTCCTTGACTCTCAAATCGGAATGAAACTGCTAACCTTCCCATTGAGTTCCACGGGGTATCCAAGCAGGCTTTGAAAGGAGAAAGGTACAGAAGCTCATCAGCAAGCGCTTCTAGTCGAGAGGGTATCATACAAAGCACCTCTCCCAAGGAAACAGACGGTCTGACGGCCAAAGCGAAGCACCTTCAAACTCGAGGGGATGAGACTTACGCGGTTCCGGTCTTTGTTGCCCAACAGCCGAAGAAGATGGAAGCTGGCCAGCATATGACCTATGCCATTCATAAAAATCGTCAGCAAAGGATTCCACAAGGAGAAACAGAGACAGTCTCTCATACAGCGGCGCAGATTGTTACGATAAAACCTGAGAAGTGGTCAGCATCAAACTCATGCATCTACACACTCCTATCCACATAATGGATAGACAAATGGATATATACAGCTTACGCCAAAATAAAAGCTAAAACAGACATACCTAGCGTCGGCCCGACCACCTTACAACGACAGGGGTTCTGGTCAGTGCCGCACTGGAAACAGATGGGAAAGATGGGTATAAAGACCATCTTATCGCGGGATCTAGGGCTCTAGCTAACGCAATCTCACAGAGCGGAGCTTGGACGAGCTTGGACTGACAAGAGCCTGCATCGCATACAGGTGGTCCCAGGGGCAACGATTCGTGTCGATCCCGAATCCGGCAGATGTCAGCCTGGGAATTCAAGATTCAAGTAGCTCAGGAACAGTAGAGATACGGACGCTGGAGAAGCGACCTGACCAGCGAGAGATTTAGTAATTATGACGCGACTCGCGCAGAGATCCCCCTGCCGCATTGAGTTTTGCGCAAACCCTGGAGAAGATCGGTAAGTTGATGTTCCCTCCTGGCAGTAGTGGAGCTTGCCGCATGCGTCCTGGAAACAGCTGCATCATGCGAGACAGATCACCATCGTCAAGAACAAAGCGGCATATACACGTGCGTGTCTACGTATCCTGGCCGATGCGATGACTGCGATGATCGTCTAAGCGCGCGTCGATTGTCTGTTGAGATCTCGGCCAGGGTCCGGTCGGTACGGCGCAGCTGCTCAGTCACACCCGCTCCCGCTCTCCCGCAACCTCGCATATCAGTGGCGTCTGCAGAGTACTTATATACCTGATATACCCCGTACTTTTACTCTTCTGTACAAGGATGAGCGTCTATCACAGCTCTGTCTACTGACTCTCAATTCCTATTCCTACCGATGTCCACCAGACTTGCTCGGGGTATCATCAGAGCTGGCTGTGCTACCTGCACTCCTAATGTGCCTACTGCTAGGTGGTAGGTACTGAGCTGCTAGGTTCTACACTGTTTACCCATATGTCTATTTATCAGGCCAGTGAGACATCATCTACATGGTACGACGAAATCTCTAGGTACTCCAGCGACATCACGTCCGGTAATCGCTATGATCCGTACCGAAAGTACCTCCATTTGTTTGCCTATGTTGCCACCGAGAATGGCATACAAGAAATACGAGAGACCATTTGTCATCCAACCCGCCGCTGATTACTATTCTCCCCGACTGTCAATCAAATTCTGTTGGAACCACCCATACATGGTAGCCGTGATTCGAGGTTCTTCCCTTCCCGTCCCAGCTTCGGTTGGACAACAGCTGTGATTACTGATCATTTGGCCTCGATTTACCTCGGTATCTATCTGATATGTGTAGGCAGGCAATAGGCCCCTCCAGACCAAATTTTTTTGGCACAAAGGCTGAGAATCGAGCATTGATTACTATGTTATCCACGGGAGAGGCCTCTTGCGCCATAAAAAAGTTGGTTGGGGATGCTCAACAAATTCAATGGCAATCTGGTTATCATTTCCCTCTTCCCTTCATAGCAGCCCCTATGCTTGTATCTCATTTCTACCCACCCAAACCCACTCCTTTTGTCAAATGTACCTGCATAGGTAGCTGCAGCATAATACCGCTACATACTTAAAGAACTCTTCCTCTGCATTTCTCTTGCACAAGTGCCCAAGTTCACACCTCTCAGAGAAATTTCGCTTGCCCTCGGCTCTTTTCTCAGATCATAATTCTGTGAGACTCACTGGACGAAAAGAGCCAACGTCATGGAAACGGAAAACGACCAGAATAGACGGCCGTCGTCCGACAACCCTGGGGAGCTCGAGAAATTGGGACTTGAGAAAGGAGAGGTCGCTTCATCTGAGAGTTCTCGCAACAGCGTGTCGCATGGCTTCAGCGGACCAGACGATCCAGATAATGCGATGAACTGGGGGATTTGGAAGAAAATCTACAACACCTCTGTTCCCGCCCTGATGTGTCTAGCAGTGTAAGTTTGAGGAATATAATGAAGGTGCGCGCCTGCTAACTTCTGTAGCTCGTTTGGATCGTCAGTCTACTCGCCAGGCTATCCAGAGGTCGCAGAACGCTTTCAAGTTTCGACGACCAAAGCGCTGTTGCCTCTCACCCTGTACGTGTACGGCCTCGCGTTTGGTCCGATCATCGCTGCGCCTCTCAGCGAGACATATGGCCGTCGATCCGTCTATCTCGTCACCCTGCCTCTGTCTTTGTTGTTCACCCTGGGGGCCGGCTTCGCACAGAGTTTCGGAACGCTCCTCGTGTGCAGACTCCTTGCGGGAATATTTGGATCGCCTCCTTTAGCGGTCGGAGCGGGAACAAACCTCGATCTGTGGCCTCGTATCCACAGAGCCAGAACAGTCTCCATTTACCTCCTGGCACCTTTCCTGGGTCCTGCCCTCGGTCCAGCAGTGGGAGGATACGCCGCGCAAAATAAAGGCTGGAGATGGACGCAGTGGTGCATTCTCTTTCTTGGAGGCGCAATCTGGATATACTCCCTTGGGATCAGCGAGACGTATGCGAAAATCATCCTGGCAAAGCGCGCGAAGAAGCTGGATCTCCCTCCGCCTTCCAAGCCTGGACCCTCTGGTCTGGCCGCACTGAAGTTGCTCTTGACAGTCACCGTCACGCGGCCCATCTACATGCTCCTGACAGAGCCAATTGTGGGATTGTACTCGCTGTACACGGCCTTCAATTTCGCTGTCCTGTTCTGCTTCTTCGCTGCATTTCCTCTCGTCTTTCGAGGGGTCTACGGCTTCTCCGTAGGCGAGGCCGGGTTAGCTTTCCTGGGGATTGCAGTGGGATGCTTGATTGCCACGGTTGTTTCGATCATTGTTGACAGGTTCCTGTATGTGAGAAAGGCGTTGCGGAATCGTACAGCGGGCGGGGACGGCAAAATAGCCCCAGAGAACCGCCTCTACAGCGCCATGATCGGAAGCGTGGTGTTGACTGCCGGCCTCTTCTGGTTTGCGTGGAGCGCGAGAGTCGATGTCCACTGGATCTGTTGTCTCATTGCTACCGTTTTCTTCGCATGCGGGAACCTGCTGATCTTTGTCAGTCCTCGATAATTTTCCCCCACAGTCCGCAGCTTAATAAGACTAACCAGGGGACTCTATAGACGTCCTGCGCTCTTTATCTCACCGACGTCTACGGCCCCCTTTACGGTGCGTCTGCGCTGGCCGCGAACGGCCTGCTGCGGTATGCTCTCGGGGGATCGTTTCCTCTGTTTACCGTTGCCAGTGAGTGAAGCCTTTGCCAGAATCCCTCCTTAGATAACAATGTGGGACATACTAACAGCACCTCCAAGTGTACACCAGACTCGGAATCGACTGGGCCACCAGCTTACTCGGCTTCATCGCGGTCACTCTGCTCCCCGTTCCCTGGGTGCTTTTCAAGTACGGCCCCGCGGTCCGGAAGAGAAGCGCCTATGATGTGGCCGAGCCGTAGAACCAGTTCTTCCCCATTTACTACCTATATTTCACGAACATCTCGGGTGTGCCCCCACACACATTAGAAATGGGAAATCACATTTCTAGAGCCCGTTTTAGGGCAAACTGTGGAGAGACTGAAGGGGTTGGAACATTCAGACTTATGATAGATCTTTTGCAGTTTGTGTCAGAGGGGTAAAGGGGTATGGATCATGGACTGCTCTTTTCATCAGGTATTATTCATGTCATTCTTTTTGGACCTTTGATGCGAGACGACCATGATCTGTGAGATCATAACCTGAAACTGGAAGCATTAAGGTCTTCAAGGTATGAGCCATTGTCTACTATAAGACGAAGTCAAGGAATGATTGCTTAGAGAAGAGATATATGGCTATCTCACGGAGTGTGGTTGAACCTTAAAAAAGAACCCGTTTCCACGGTTCGGCAGAGCCACCGCACTAGCAAGCTTGGTGCCACGCCCGGTGTGGCTGCAACTGTGGCTTTGCTCCCGAGAAGCAGTGGAGCAACACGCAGCAGTACAGGTTAACATCATTCCGTACGCCGATTGGAGGAGACAACCAGCCGTTGCGCTACAGACACTCCAGGTGGCCTTCAGCTACATGTCCAGACTCTCACGACACGAGAATTTATATGTGGAGTCATACTGGCCCTGCCACCCCTGCCGCTGCCAAGCACCATGGCGCACGGAGCCAAGGCGGGATCCCCCATTACTCCGCGAGGACCGGGATGTGCACCGAACGAACTCCACTCTCAGCGGCTCCACCGCCGTTGACGTCGGCCCTACGGGGCTGGGACGAGCACAGCAGGATCAGTAGGATATACCTGTACAGCTTCAGACAGGAACGATCACAGAGATCACTGGTACGTCACAAATATAGCAACAGACCACTTCCTTTCTGCCAATAGTCCTTGCACCGTCATCCGTAATACTACTAGCCCAAGATGGCGCCCCCACCGTGTGCTTAGCTAGACTAAGGACAGCATCACCGTCCCAGGGTCCGCAGGGGCCAACCCAGGCGCGCAGATCCCGATCGATCATTAAATTAAAGACGTCGTGTCCCTGTCGTTTGCGTCTCTCGTCGTGTCATCTCCCTTTCCTCCCTTTTCAGAAACTCCGTCTTGATCCCAGCCACCCTTCCTCTGTCCCCTGCGTTTTCGTCACATCTGCCGTGGAACGTCGAGGCCGGTGTCGGGATCGACGGACGGGACACGTCACGGACAGGTCGACGTCGGAAACAAGGCCATTGTTTGAAAACGTCTTTGTCTCTGCGTCCGGCATTGTCAGACAATCGAGTCGATCGACATCCTCTCCAAACGCAGCCCGTCTGATCAGTGATCTCGATCACTTACCCACCCCCCCC